>OLRJ01000487.1_pt1 | contig 40887 bp, 56 predicted proteins | sample 1672741 | NCBI WGS metagenome assembly OLRJ01 (sample SAMEA3136719, study PRJEB25190) | human gut metagenome | biome: human gut; feature: human-associated habitat; material: faeces | place: Austria | collected 2013 | reverse complement strand
CTCCGTTGTTGGCCCATTCTGACCAGCCAATACTCTTCTGGTGGACTCTGTACAGGTAGAAAGATTCCTTTCCTGTGATCCGGATTGCTTCCAGTCTTCGGTTCTGTCCGGTGGTTCCGATCAGCGTGTCTTTGGTAATGTTCTTGTATTCTTTGTTTCCGATTCCTTTCATATGGACAACAACATCTGTTTCTCCGACCGGCTGGATGTGCAGTGCTTCGATCCGGCGATTCTGGTTTGTTGAACCGACCATTAATCCGTCAGACTGCCAAGCTCCCCAGCCAGCACTTCTCATGTGAGCCTGATATGAGATTGTACCAAACTTATCCGTCTTGCTCTGGAATACTCCACCGGACTTGATCTCTCCATCGACAGGTTCTGTCTTCTTGGCTGATGCTACTGGTGCTGCAGACGAGATTCCGAATGCTTTTAGGATCCCTCTTGCCAGTTCATCAATCTGGCTGTTGAACTTGTTGAGATCTCCCTGGTTTGTAATGAATCCGTTTTCCAACAACCGATAACTGTAGCCTTTCGCAGCCGCACGATTAACATTAGCAAGATGAGCTCTGCCTACTACCTTATTCGCTCTTCCAGGGAAGAATGACCCGATGAAGTTGGCGAGTGCTGTATCATACTGATCAGGATTGTATCCTTCTTTAATGATTACGTGCCCGCCTTTTGCTGTTGATACTCCGCTGTCCATATGCAATTCCAGAATCTGATAGCTTTTTGGAATATTGAGTGAGCTGATACCCTTGTCTGCATACCAGTTCCGACTCACGTCTCCCAGAGTAACATTACTTCCTCCAAGCGCTACAATTCGTCTTGCAAGTGCCCGGACTCTCTCTGCTTCGGTGTAACCGTATCCAACAGCTCCACTGTCACCGGCTCCGTGACCGGCTATAATAAATAAATGTGCCATAATTGCTCCTTTCTGTGCGACGTCACACGTATCCTTTATTTCTCCATATGCTTTGTGCTGTTAATATGTTCCGCTATAACACTTCCGCATCCACGGCAATATGTTTTTCCATCGACTGATTTTACGCACATACAATTATGTACCTCTTCACATTTTTCTTCATTTACTTCTACATAATCTTTCATATCTTCATTCCTTTCAAAAATAAGAGGACGATTATTCGCCCTCTACTTACACTGCTGCTTATACAACTGATTTACTCCAGTTGCCGCTAATCCGCTGGCCATTCCGACCGCAACTGCATTGATCACATCACCGGCTGGAAAGTCCGGCATTGTATAGAGTCCGGCAACACCCAGAACTCCGCCGCATACAGCCATGATGACCGGAATCCATTTATCTGGAATTTTCTCATATGCCTTGCAGCCAAGTCCAATTACATAACAGATTGCTACGATCCCTACTACTGTTCCTATTGTACTAATATCCATGCTTAATCCTCCTGATCATGTGCTTGCTTATTTATATGCTTCTGAATCTTGTCTATTGCTTCTGTAACAGGTCCATTACATCCCTGTTCTTTCAAACCTTTCAGACAAGCCAGAATTCCATAAGTAAGCAAACATTGTTCTGATTTCATTCTTTCTATCTCTTTATCCTGCTCATTCTGTCTTAAATACCACTTGTATACTGCGAAAACAGCGGAAAAGATAACCACTACGGCCGTTAATAAGCTTCCAACAGTAATGATTGTGTTTACGTCTACATACACTCTATGTACCTCGATTCTTTAATTTTGCGTATAAAAATAAGACCTTGCGGTCTCGCTCTGATTTCCATGTATTCACCTTCTTTGCATATAAAAAGCCGTAGGAAAGTTTCCTACGGCATACTTATTTTTTGTTTTCTGTATCACTCTTTGTTAAATATGAATTTACATCCTTTAACAATTCATCAATTATTGTATTCTTAGCTTTCGTTTTATCCGAATCTGGGAGCGTATCAGCAACTTTTAAAGCTATAGAAATATTTTGAGATAAAACCAATTTATTATGATATTTGCTCATGCTTGTAACAGTTTTATTGTACAAATAGAAGAAAATTGCAGAAATGAATTCCGTTATAACACCAGAAGCGCAAGTTATATACGATGGTTCTACTTTTTCAAGAAACATTGCCAAAATTCCTACGCCGATTAATGCAGCTCCAAAAATGGATATGCATACAGTAACAAAAAATCCTTTTTGCGCTTGTTCTCTTGTCTGCAAGTAATATTGGTCTAAATATTTATAACTCATTTTGATTGAATTTTCATATATATCCTCCTCTACCTGATCTTGCACATTCGCGACTTCATATATTATTATTTTACGATGCAATCTGTTTGCTAATACATCCAATTCTAATTGAAAAAGCATTGTCGCACTTATGCCAAAAGGAACACTTATCGCTATCGAAAGACCTATTCCAAACAAAATATCTTTATTCATCAACGTGTCAAAAATAATTAACAAACAAAACATCATCGCAAGCATCGTTGTAAATATTCCAACGCATATTATAGTTTTTTTGTTGTTGTATAGTTTAAAACTTTCGTATCTTGCTTTTAATTCTTTATATTCTTTCTCCGATATACTCTTATCATTAGTATTTTTTTCTTCCATTCAATTTTCTCTCCTTCCGCCGCTATTATACAGCAGAAGGAGAAAATCCTCAATCCTATAGTCCATCTTCACATAATTTGATTTTCAAAAGTATTCGCACTTCTTCAGAATTCCGTATAACTTATTACGGAATTTTTTTCGGAAATTTTCAAAATTCATCTAGTTCACTAAATTCTTATTTTAACTAGCTCTTGTAATAATCCAATGTGTTTAGCGTAACCTCTAATTTATCAATCAGTTTCTGATGTCCGTCAGCATTTAGATGTAATTTGTCGTTTTGCCAGTAATTAGAAAATTCTGTTGGATTTGATGGAGAGTAGAAATTAAAGCAACAATCACATATAGGTAATGAGTACATTTCAGCACATTCTTTTACGATGTTTTCTTTCATTTCCATAACGCAAAAATCTGTATTATTCCCATTATTCGGTTGCAGTATGACAATAATATCCGCAGACGGAAATGTTTTTTGTAAAGTTTCTAAACAATACTTTGTTGCTCCGTAAATTTGTCCTTTATCAGTGCTGTATCTATCACCTATTCTGTCAATGCCTTTTTCTGTATCAATAGTAGTCCAATCATTCGCCCCACCCATGAATGTAATTAGCTTTACATCAGTAGTAGTATGGGCTTTCCCGTTTATTGTAATTGGAAATGACGCTATTAATTCATCTAATCTTGTCACAAATGATTTAATTGTGTCTTGACCTTCTCCCTCTGGTCTTGCAATCTTTGATGATGCTAAACCAACGTTTTTTTGGATAAGCCCATGTTTCTGTGCAAATGTATCGAAATAGCTATTAAGATATGCCGTATAGCTATCGCCAAGTGTAACCATAAGTCCTCCGGAATACAATTTTGTTTCATCTTCTCGTTGCAGTGGCTTATTTACTGGGTACAGATTAAGTCCATTATACGTTAAAACTCCTTGCCGTGATTGTGTGCCATCGCTCTCTTCGTAAATTTTATAATCTGCCACATCTAGTTTTCCAGATTCACCACCACCGATTTCTATTTCATTTCCATTTCCATCAAATAGATGCGCCATTATTCCACCTCCAATGCTTTAAAATAAGCATGTAACTCGGTTACATCATTATCACTTAACGCTTTGTTGTACATTACTGCTGACGCTATTGTTCCCATATTGTAAACAGTTGTTGGTTGCACTGGCGTTGACTTCCATTTTTTAAAATCGGTAATTTCATTGCCATTATACGTTTTTAGCAATGTACCATCAACATACATTTTAATTACATTTGCTGATACAATAATTATCAATGGCATATATGTATCTCTACTTATACCCGGCTCTGTTTGTCCTACGACAACCTCGGATGCAGAAGTATTTATATACCTTGGAGCAAGTATGATTTTCCCAGTCGATACGTTGCTTTTTTTGGTGGAATTAAGTATATTTGGCACTTCCGTCGAATACATTGCGATTGTGAAATCTGTACCAAGGTCAACAGATTTGCTTTCATTATCTTTTTTGCGAACATCTCTAAACAAGTACTGTCCAATACCGCCTTGACTTGCTGTTTTAGCAGACCCTCCAAAAGTAAAATAGTTACCTGTCTCATCATCACATTTATAGACATTTCCCCAATTAGAAAGGTTATAAGATGTCATTTCTTTGTTGCGGAAATCAAAATTTGCAAGCAATCCGTCAGAAGGTAGTAGTGCACCGCTGTTTTTCTTTGCAATAGCTGTTATTGTTACATTTCCTGTTACACTGTTTATTGTTATAACGCCATTGTTATATGCCGTATTTGTTATATCTACGCCGCCCATAACAACTGTTACACTGTTAATCGTGTAGTTTTTGTTCGGTACAATAGTTGTTGTGTATGATTCTCCTTTTTTTACATTAAATGCAGTATTTGTGCTTGTAACATATGATAGGTTTTGGACAATCGACCACGCATCTGTTGGCGTATTTTGGGCGCTTAATGCGTTTTCCAATGCTTCTATGTTTGTTTTTTGATTTACTGTATAGACAGCGTTTTTCAATATTGCAATCAATAATTTTTTTGCTGTATCCGGCAATCCTGTTCCACTAGTGTTGTTCCACGACTGTTTCTCTTCGTCTGTAACGGTACGGTGTTCTGCATCTTCTTTTAGGTCAGATAAGTTTTTCGGCACATTGATCGGATTCGCTTCCATATAGGTAGATACCGCTTCTGTTACTTTCTCCTGCGGGATTTCCGTTACATTATCCAATCGGGTTAAGATTTGCTCGATGATATCTGGATTTCTGGCCACTACCTCATCTGTAGCTTCCAACCCTTCCAGTACGGTACCTTCTGCAAGGGTGGTATTCCATTCCGGAATTGTTCCATCTCCTTTTTTGGCACATACAATGAACTTAATCTGTCCCTTATATGCAACCACATCTGGGCCGATCAGCCACGAAAATGTAATATAGTCGCCATCTGTCCGTATGTCCTCTACCAGATAAGGATACTTCTGCCCGTTGGCATTCTGGAAATTGATGTACAGGTGCATCGTAGACAGGTCAATGTTATCCCCTACGATTTTTGGACATCGAAAATGCTTCCTTTCGGAGTTCCCATCATTTGCTACACCGAACAGCTTTTCGGATGCCGGGACTGTAATCACACGGGTTTCCGGGTTGATTTCAAAAATGTCGTTGACCGGTTCGATCACCGACGCTGCTAATGCTTCATCTATTGTCATGCCTGTCTCACCTCCACTTCATTCGTCGTGATGCGATATCCTTTCCTTTCTCCGACCAGATACACACGCCACACATTCGACCCCGTAACTTCTTCCGGTACTTCGCACCGGTTGTTAACAATCGGAACTGGGTATTCCTTCCCGTAACGCACGAAGACGGCTGCTTTTCTGCAACCGTCCCATTCTGAATCGAAATTATATTCTGTATGCAAGTATCCCTTTGTTCCGGCCACAATACCAGAGAAGTCTCCGTCCTTACTAAGGTTCTGGCCAGCCACCTTAAACTGTAATATTCTCATCTATGCCCCCTTTGGAAATGCACACCAGTTAACCATAATAGTCAAACTTGAATTGTTTCCGTTAACAGTACGAACAACGAAACTACTGGCGGTCGTACTTAAAACCTGTACTCCGAACGATTTTGTATTTTGTGATCCACCTGATAGCGATATCACCACGACAGGTGCTTTCGAAAAAGTTTTTCCAAATTTCACAGTTGTGTCTTTATAAGTATTAGCTGGGGTTTCAATAAGAGCTGTGGTCCCGTAAATTGGTGTTTTATTAGTCAGTTTCTTGTCAACGGACTCAATTAACAGCTTTAATTCTTCCGCCGTTGGTTTCAGTTTAAACATCTGCTCTACCGCTACTATACTCAGTCCCTCTATCTTTACTCTGTACAGTGGGTACTCTCGCACTTTACCGCCTGCATAAATATCGTCTTGCGTAAGCTCCGGATCTACCGCCGTCTCTCCGGCCGTTCCCTGAATCACTTCACAAGTCATGGTATCAATTCCACCAGTACCAGTGGTTTCGAATTTCGCTACAATAATGTCGTTTCTATTTTTTTCCGACTGTCCATTCATAATCTCGCAATCTTCATATTCTCCATACGGGATTCTTGCCATATGTCCACCCACGCAGATTACTCCGTCCGCCACTCTTACTTTATTGTTGCTAAGTATGGTTGCTTTACAAGCCTGCCCAATAGTAGACACACCGTCACCGCCAAATATTGCCTGATATACAGCTGCATCATCTTCAGCATATATATGCGGCTCGGCTTCCGGTGCTGTGTTAACCGTTATTCCTTTCATTCCCGCCATTTACTCATCTTCTCCTTTCACGCTGTAGTCAATAGTTATTTTCCCGTCCTGGATCTTCAGGATCTTTTGTATGACCGGTTTGATAACCTGTGTATTTGTAACTGCATCATAGCCGGCTACGATGTCACCTATCTCCAGATCTGCATTATCGATCGTCATTTCACATTTTTTATAATTCTGTAGTTCTTTAAGCCGTTTTGTTCCATCTTCTTCCAGTTTGTCCGCTTCTGCACTGGAATAGTTGTATACTGCAGATATCTCTTTCAATCCGGTGTAATACTGTTTTTTTCCAATAGTTCCGTTTTTCTGTACGTATAGGTGTAGCACGACTCGATCCTGATTTTCTCCCTCTCCGACGCACACCAAATGGTTGACGCCATTCCTGCAATCCCGAACCGTTACGTATATACCCTCTTCCTGGCTGTATTCCAACTGTTCAGAATAATCTACTATCGGTACCGCCTGCACTGTTACATAGCCATATTTTAGTCCTTCCGGCTGTACGTACTGGATCTGTAGTCTACAGCCGTAGTTACTCACCAACTTCTGTAGTGCATCGTATAATGTTACATAGCGGTCTACCTGCCAGCTTTTTATTGTTATGCCTGTATCCACTTCTGGAATAACCATGAGATCGCCGAAGCGATCTCCTATCAATGTTCGGATTGCTGTATTTAATTCACCCGCCAAAACCAGATGGTCCTGTCCGGCCGGTGGCTCTACTACTTTATATTGCAGCATTCCTCTCCAAGTTCTTCCTCGTATCACAACTTTTTCTTCATTCGTATTGGACTCTATGTCTCCAATAATTCCCCCATACTCTGTTCCCGGAGCGAATATCCGGCATCTGTATCCCATGCGTTCAGTGTCATAATCTGACACCGCTGTATTAATTTCGAAATCATTCGTGTCCCCGACATCCAGATCTACCTCTGCGCTGTCAGATAGCTCCCCCTGTTCCTCTCCGGTCGGCTTTGCTGTTATGAATCTTAAAGGGAATATTCCAGAACCGTCTACTGTAAGACTCTGGATTTTTTCCGTAGTTCCATCTAATGCGCTTGATGCACGTTCCATTTTGGTTCGCTCCTTTCTTCATAAACAGTCAAGTCGAAATTGAATTTTCCCGTCCACTGGATCATCTGCCGTCCCGGTTGGATCTTTTGAAAGAATTCTCTTCCCTTCTGCCGGTAATGGTACGCATTTGCTCGTTCTCCGTTTCTCAGGACTTTTACGATTGTTCTATCTCTACTGTTAATCTGGAGGTATTCACCCTCTTCCAGGACAATGTTGACCAGATAGGTGTTTGTACCTATCGTCACCTGCGGATTGATTACCGGTCCATATATAATCATCTCGAAGTTTGCTTCCGTATAATGTGGATTAACGATGTAGTTACTTGTTAGCCCGTTTGCATAACGGTACGGATATCTTCCCGGATATCGTTTATTGTCGTCCGAACTAATCCCATAGCTGTGAAATGTATAATTGTCTTCTCCCACCCAAATCGGATTTTCTGCCACAACTGTAAGATTTACATCCATCAGCTCTGCATCGCTCTCCCATTCAGATTTTTCCGAAGAGAACGCATAACATTCCAAATACATATTTCCAACATACAGTCTGCCTGGCGATTTGTTCAGCACATCTTTTTCAAATGTTTCATACAGATTGTCAATCGCTCTTTCGTAAGAATCTCTCCCGAAATTTATGATACTGAGTGTCAGGCTTTTTTCTTCCAGTGATTTCTTTATGGAAGTTATTTTTCCTCCAGTCCGCGTTTCTTTACTCTCATAGGCCCATTTTGAATCCATAATCGTTCCTGTCTGTAAAAGATATGGCGGCTTCAGCAGATCGATCTTCTCGTTTTCACTATTTACATAACACATATCCGGTATCATGCTTTCACCTCCCTTATAAATCTTCCAAGTTCTCTTTGATTAGCCGTAAACTTCATTCCGTCCATCTCTGAAGCGATTTCTTTCGACGCAGCTCTTGCGAAACTTTTTGCCAGCTTTTCTATATCTTCTTCTGACATCTGTACAGTCTGCGTGTTATTATTTCTCCACCTATGGTTTTCCATACTCGCTACTGGAGTCGTTAATTTTCTTTCCATGTAGTTTTGCTGATCCGCAACAGTCGCATATACTTGCGGCATTATTTCTGCCAGGTCAAGCCCTTTTAATTTATCTGCTATCGCCTCAGTGTCTATCGCAGATACTGTTTTCTCAGCTACTGCTTCTGCAGATTGCACAGCACTTTTTGCCTCATCATCAATTCCAAGTCCAAAACCTTCGCTGAACCAGCGTCCCAGTTTTCTTGTTAATTTTGATGGAGAGTGTTCATCCAGCGCATGCTTCGCCGCTTTATATGCTGCTTTCGCCATTTCGGCAGCTTTTGATGCTGCACCCTTGATCCACGATCCGATTCCTCCTACAAAACCTTTGCCGAAATTATATCCAGGATCATGACCGCTCACACTGCCAGCTCCAGATTTCGCATTGTTTCCAAGAGATTTTCCTCCCGAATTCGCCTGCCTCGTTTTACTACTTACACCAGAACTATACTGTGTTCCGAATTTTCCTCCTGTGCCGTTCGGATTTACACTTCCTGCTCCTTTGTTGGCCGCGTCTGCATTGCCTTTTCCCGCGGATCTTGCTTTTCTAACCAATCCGCCGATTCCAGATGCGAACTTGGTACCAAATCCTTGTCCTGTCGTTATCGGGCTTACACTTCCGGCTCCTTTGTTGGCCGCGTCTGCATTAGCTTTTCCTGCAGATGCCGAATCTTTGGTTTTGGATGATACTCCTATTCCAAAATACGACATCACTTTGTTTCCAAGGTTTTCCAATTGTTTCCCAACATCACCTGATGTAAACACATTCAGGAATGCTGATACAAATTCTCCTGCTTTGGTTAATACGTTCTCTTTTCCGGCTTCAACACCGTTTGCCGCACCATCCATCGCAAGCGTGAAGATCTCTTCTGTCTTCTTAGACGGAGAATGTTCATCTAGGGCCGATCTCAAAGACTCCAGGAATTCATCTACGCCTTCTTTTGCCGGATCTTTCAGTTCGTCAAAGCCTTCCAATCCTTCCAGTGCACCATATACTGCATTAGCGAATTTCTTCTTTGTCTTCTCGTCCAATCCATCGAACTGATCTAATATACCATCTACAGCGCCTTTTGCTTCTGATGACAGCTGGCCTTTCATATCTCCAGCTATCAATGCTGCGATTGCGGCAGGCGGAACCTTTTTTAATTCATCTGCAGATTTCGGTGCAGCCTTGGCAAATTCTTCCAGAGCTGCTTTTGTGGCTTCAGATGCCTGTTTCTGCATCTCTTCTGTGAATCCCGGTGTTTTATTCTTCACTTCCTGCCGGATCAGATCTTCCGTCTTAGATACTTCAACTACCTGCTTCTGGAGCTCCTCGCTTGTAGCATTATTTGCAGTTTTTACTCCTGCAGTAATTTTATTAACTGCCGCTTCGATTGCATCTGCATTTCCACTCGCTGCCGCTTCCGCCAGCTGAGTATACTGCTCAATGTCACTCGCATATTGCGCCAGTGTATCAGAGCTCTCCTTATATGCGTCTTTATTAGCTTCCAGTGCCTTATTGGCATTATCTACATCTTCTTTTTGTTTCTGTATCTTTGCATCCAACGTTGCTACAAGAGCCTTATTTCCTTGCACAACGGCATCGCTTTTTTCTTTCTGCAGTTCTTCCAGTTTGGCGCTTTCTTTTTTTACAGTATTCTCTGCCTTTTTCTTAGCTGTATATGCTTCGCTAGCCTCTTGAGCCGCCTGCATCTGGTTGTTTACAGCTTCTTTATATTTCGCTTCCTGAGAAGTAAGAACAGCCTCTATCTTCTTCTGCTGAATCGTCTTCTGGATCTCCTCCTGCAGTTTTTGATAGTTTTGAATCTGGCCATTAGTAAGATTGATCTCTATTCCAAGTGCCGACGATAACTGAGACGTGATGAATGCCGCTCTGTCTGCTTCTCCGTCTTTAACTTTTCCATTGGAATCAACTATCGTACTCAATTCATTGCTCAGTGACTGTAGACTATTTAACTCAATCAGATCTGCTGCCGCCTGTTTATCCTGAGTAGCCACCAGGTCTTCATAAGACTGCTTTCTCTCCTGAGCCACTTTCAGATTTTCCTCTGCTTCTTTTGTAGACTCTTTCAACTCTCTTGAATGCGCTTTTTCTGCTTCCGTCTGCTCAGACAGCTTATTTCTCATAACCGTTGCAATCGCAACCATTGCCGCCGTTGCCGCTACTGCCACACCTATCGGATTTGTCTCTATTGCTTTATTCAGCGTGTTTTGAGCTCTGGCCCACATTCCAGTCAGTGCTGTCGTCACCTTAATCTGTCCATTATATACGGCAAGCAATGTCTGTCTTACCGTCAGCCCACCATTTGTCGCCGTCAGCTGCAAGGCATTTTTTGCTTCCATTGTTGCTAACGCTTTTGTCGCCGTTGCATTTAGTTTTGTAGTTTTTGCCGTCGCCTTTCCAAGTGTATTAAAAGTCTTAAATGTAACCGCGGCTGCTGTTACAAGCGGTATTAGGTTATCCAAATTTTCCGCAGTAAATTTCAATCCTGATCTCAATTCCGGCAATACCGCTTTCGCAAGTGTTCCGCCAGTATTCACGATATCTCGAATCGGTTCAACGATGCCTTCTGCTGCCGGTCCAAATTTATCCACCTCGTCACAGGTGTCATTGAATATTTTCCCCGCTTCTTCAACTACTCCGTTCAGTCCATTAGTCGTAAATGCCGACGATAACCGATTGATATCTTCTGTGCCGGCATCTACAGCGTTCTTAAGCGGCTTTTCCATCTTTTCATATGCATTGATACCAAAGCCTTCTAATGCAGAACCTGCAATCGTGATGCTTCCTTTCAGGTTATCATTCATGGTATTGGCCATCTTTTCAGATGCACCATCTGCGTTTTTGATTGAAGATGCCAGCTTTTTGAAATCTGTATCCGAAGCATTCACGATCGACAACAATCCAGACATTGCCTCTTGTCCGCCAAGTGCGGCTGCAGCTGCAGCTTTTTCATCTTTTGGAAGTCCTCGAAGGGAATCTCTCATATTTTCCATTACTTCCATCAGTGACTTCATGGATCCATCCGAGTTTTTCATGGAAATATCATACTTTTCCATTGCCGCAGCTGCTTCTTTTGGCGGCTTGGCCAGTCTTGTCAAGATGCTTCTAAGGGCTGTACCAGCCTGTGTGCTCTTGATACCGGAGTTGGCCATTAGTCCGATTGCCTGAGACAAATCTTCGATGTTATAGCCTAGCGCTCCCGCTACTGGCGCTACGTACTTAAATGTCTCACCCATCATCCCAACGTTTGTGTTGGAATTAGATGATGCCGCTGCCAGAACATCCGCAAAGTGTCCGGAATCAGATGCCTGTAATCCCATCGCCGTAAGGGCGTCTGTTACGATATCTGAGGTTGTAGCAAGATCTTCTCCTGATGCCGCTGCAAGGTTCATGATGCCTTCGATGCCGTTCAGCATATCTTCGGTCTTCCAACCGGCCATTGCCATATCGGCATGTTATCGTAAGGCTTTTTATCCTTACTTCTACACCATTATAGCGCAGCCCAGCGTACCTTTTTACCGCTTCCTTCTGCAGGACGCCCTACCCGATAGTGAGGCCTCTTGGGCAGATTATATTCTGTATCATCGCAGATACAGGTTCACCACCTACGCGTTGCCGTTGACTACAACGTTACTTGTAACCTTAACTGTCTGGTTACGGTTACAAACCGCCTCCCAGCTTCATTCCTCACTTATATTCCGTAACTACTTGATAGGTTCATTACGGACGTCATCGGCTGTAACTATGTATTTATCGCGTTACAGCCGCTTCTCTAACTAAATGCTTCAGCCGATTGTGCGGCGCTAAATTTGGTTTTGGCGCCCATTTCTTTCGCCTTGTCTGTCAATTTCTGAAGGTCGTCTCCTGTTGCTCCGGATATTGCAGAGACCTTACTCATGGCAGCTTCGAAGTCTGTTCCGACTTTGATAGAATACCCTGCCATAGCAGTCATTGCAGTGGATCCGGTTACAATTGCAGTTTTCACTCCAGCCATTGCAGTTTTGGCATAGGATGAAAATCTTGACATGGCTTTTTCTGTCTTTTGGGAGTCTAACTCCGTGCTGATCTTAATCGATCCGTCTGCTGCCATGTCATTTCACCGTCCTTTCTTGATTTCTCTTTTTTACATACTCCTTCCATTGTTGGTTGCGCTCTTCAAGTGTCAGTTTCTTTCCTGTATCCAGCTTGTACGCTTTTTTCATCTCATTCACAAAGGCACGCCTGTCTTTGGACATTCCGGATGTGCTTACTGTTCTGTAGTACATGATCTTCGCCATCTTCGTCTCTTCTCCAAGAGACTCAAAGAGCGCCAGAAACTTCCACCAGTGCAATTTCTCCTGGGATAATAGATCTATCCCGTATTGCTCTTTAAAGGCCGCATATATATAAGGTGCGTCCTGCGCAAAAGAAAACGCCGGTCCTCTGTTGGACCGACGTTTGTATCGTTCTTTCTTCTCTTCTTTCTTTTCTGCTTTTCCTCCACGGTAGAACCACAGCATCTTTTCTACTGCTTCTTCCAGATTGTTTGGGTATTCCGGGTAATATAGGGTTAATAACTTTTCAAGTTTCACAATATCCGGTGCTTCGCTTTCCATGATCTCGTCAAACTTCATTCCTATCCTGAAATCCCAGTTAATCTGGTACTTTCCGTCATCGATTACAACCTCTTTTGGAAGTCCGTCTGTGATGATGTTTGGTTTCACTTTTCTCCCGCTTTCATTTTTGCGATTTCTTTGTTCATGTATGGAACAACCTGATTCTTGTACATTGTGGTTAATTCAAAGTATGCCTGAAGGCAGGTAAGGAGATCTGTCTCCTCGCCTAATACCTTCTTGGCACTGCCTTTTCCGAAGATATTGTCGACCATCTCAATTACTGCTTCACACTGATTAACAATTACCTCTTCGTCTGTTTTTCCTTCCTTATCATTCGCTCTTTCTGTGACCTTATCGATCTCCGCCTGATACTTCTTCACTACTTTCGGATTCAGGAGATCCGCACTCAATTTCTGGTTCAGTATTGTTACTGCTATTTTCTTCAACGTCCTGTTCCTCCTCTATCGGTTCGCCGTTTTCCTCAGCTTGCGTTCAAGCAGCCACATATGTATATTCTGCAGGTGTTGCTCCCATTTTCTTAAATTCGATGTCAATAGAAGAAGATTCTCCTGCATTTCCTGATCCGTCGCTGTTGACAATAATGGAACACTGTCCTTTTTCTCCTTTTCCTGTCAGGACATTAAAATACAGATAGTTTGTTACTACACTGTTTCCTGTTCCATATTTTGTTTTGTGGGATAAACAATAATCCTGTGCTTCATCGCCGACGTATCTGTCACCGGTTACAGAGAAAGCTCTCTGCGTACCTGTCTTCATGGTGTTCTGACCGGCACGGATATAGGTCTTGTCCTGCGTGATTGGATTTAACTGCGCGTCCAGACCAGCAATTCCCATTTCTACTACTACGTAATCGCCTTCTTTTGTTGCAGTCGAACCATCCGGCGCAGTGTCGATTGCAAATACGTAATCATCATTGGTTACCCAGCCTTCATAGTTTTCACTTGGTGTATAGTCTTTCATTAATTCACTTAATTTCATCTTCGTCTCTCCTTTTCAAAATATAAAACCCTGCATGGTATCTGGTATTGAGCTACTTTGTTCTCCCAGTCTACCGTTGCAAGGTTTGGCATGTTCTGTAAGTTTTCAATTTTCTTTACCTGACATCCTTCGAAATCCGGATAGTTTTTTATGGCGTTCTGCTCCTCAATCCATTCCATGAACTTCTGGCCGAGGTTCATGGCCTGCATGTTGATATCATCCGTTTCTTCCGAGTAATACCATGTCAGAAGTATGGTAAAGCCATATTCTTTATCTGCAGCACGGACATACTTTTTTACAATCTTTCCGGCATAATTTGTCAGGAAGGATACCGATGTAGCTTTTCCATCAGCAAAATTAAATGTCAGTATGGAATCACACAGTTCTTTTATTTTGTCCTGTACATACGAAACCATAACCTCATGTTTTGTCATAACTTATGTCCTTTCACATATGCCTGTATTGCTCTAGTATAGTCATCTATTCTCGTAGCTTTCATTTTCTTTTCCCATTCAGCAGTGGCAAGGGGGTGTCTGGCGGTGCTGTATTTCAAATGTCTGCCGGTTACTACCTTGCTTTCACCATGTCTGGCATACGGACTTCCGGTTATTCTAGATACCATCACCAGTCCTTCGTGTTGGAAGTTGGCGTACGGGCTTGCATAATGCACAATCCCGACATTCCCTTCTACGTAAGTCCTGGCATTGGCCGCCAGTACCAGATTCTTTGCCGGCACAAACGGTTCCATCAAGCGCTTGGCTTCGGTCGCCATGAAGAGGAGCGTCTTCTTTCCTCCAGTTGCTTCTTGTACAATGCTCGGGATTGGTTTATTCCAGTGGAATTCTACGTTCGACATTTAACCACCTACTCTGTAATGTTTTCCTCTCAGGTGCGATGTATTATCTGAGAAAGCGGTAATCTGAAATGCCTCTGGTTTCTGTCTTGCCAGTAGCTCTGAGGCTGTATTTGGCGTTTTCCCGGTTATTTCTTCCATGCATGCATCTTTTACCACTATATCTCCCGGATTCAGGGTGAAGCTGTTACCAGCACCTTTGGTTTTAGCAAATTCTCGGTAGGGAAGATAATTCGGTGATTCTGGTATCCTAGCAACGTATGTACCTGCCATTTTTGCTGTCTTTCCATCATCAATCTTTGTCTGGGACAGCTTATAGAAACAGTTTTCAAGAACTGTCCGCTTCCAGATATCCTTTCCATCTTCCGTATCCGCTCCTTTGATCCGGTTGTACACCGTAATCGTCTGGTTGTAATTCGGATTCATTAATCCACCCCCAGATACATCAAGCCTGTGTTTTCTAAGTATTTCTCTATGATTTCCTTAATCTTCTTGCGTTTTCCTTCTTCTGTGTAAATAGAGCGAGACAGGTCATATGTACCTGTCTCTCCGTCGTTTCCATAGGACGCAAGTGGCCCCGGTGCGTCCGATCCGCCGTACTGTTCTGCCTTGTAAATCAGTTCTGCGACGTCGCACACGCAATCTTTTACTTCTTTCGGTGTTTCCATTCTTTTTGCACGATCGAATGTTACTCGGTCAATTTCCTTTTCCGCCTGTTTTTCATAATATCGGAAGGTTGATTCCGGTATATCCGGCTGCCTTCCAAGAAGATAAGACTCTACGTAATATTCATAATCTGCATACTCCATAACGTTTCTCCTATGAAAAATCTACCAGAAGGCTCTCATCCAGTTCCTTGATTCCGTAGATAATATCAAATGAAATTGTATCTTTCTTGGTTTTCATATCATAGCCAAAGACTACTCTTACAGCCAGCCCGTTTGCTGAAGCAATATGAGCTTTTGATGCTCCCATTGGGAGTTCCAGCTGTCTTGTTACCAGCGCGAGTCCGTTTCTGTGGAATCCTAACGCATGTGCCTTGCTGATTACTTTTGCTGCGACTTCTGTTACATCTGTCGGAAGGTTCTGATCCACCTTAATTGTTCCTGCCCCTCCAACCAACGTGACATCTTCCTGTACTGTATAGACATACCCGTTCACAATCAGCTGATCTCCTTCGGCAATCTTTCCTGTTGCCGGTTCTCCCGCTGATACTGTGAGCTCAGTTGTATCTTTAGTGCCGGTTACCTTGTACCCCGTCACTGTTCCCGGTTTTTCGGCTGCGGAATGAGGGCAGTTCTCTGATGAAAACGTGTCACAAGTATACACCCTTCCTACTTCTGCGTCTCTAAGCGCCTGTGAGTCCCCTGCATAGCACTGTTTCGCAAAATTATCCAATGTGTTGTATTTATATTTGATTTCCGCCGGAAGAATCAATCTTCTGTTCTGAATTGGTGCTTTCGACATATCCAGAGCCTTTCCAACTCCCGCAATGTCTGTCAGTGCTGGTTTTGCAGATACCGTTGCTGTCTTCGCAGCCTTTTCAATACCTACTGCCAACAGGTCCTGATCTACAGCCTGTGCAATAGCCGAAATAGCCGGTGTTACTACCTGCTCAGAGAAATCTTTGATGTCCAGTGTTAACTCTTTTGACGACACATTAACCGTTACATCTCTGAAACGATCCATCCTCACCGTGGTTGAGCCTTCTGTAATATCCTGTCCGTGTGTCTCTCCAACAAAGTTCTTGGCTACGAATTTTGCAGGCTTTCTGATTGTAATCGTATCACCTACTCTGACGAATTCTTTTGAATAGTCTCTATGGACAAGCCCTGCCATTGTCAGCTGGCTTTCCAGCACCATCAGGGCCTCCTGTGCAATGATTTTAGGTGTTAAAATTGTATTTGGCATATTTCTTTATCTCCTTCCTATTTTCCCTGTCTGTAATCTTTGTATTCTTCATACGTCATGTCTTCTAAATTCTTTGAAATTCCCGGAATTTTTCCGCCAGTCGGCGCGATTGGATTATTGATTGGTTCGTTTGAACCAAACATATACTCATTGTCCTTTTTGCACGCCTCAATCGCAGCGGTAATATCTTCTGTCTGATTTTTGCTATCTTTCAGTGTCTCTACATCCAAGAGTGCTCTGATTGCTTTCGCATTCTTACCGCCTGCTGCCGAGATAGCATTGTCGATAAGTGTGCCAAACTTCATTTCTGCAATTTTGTTTTCGTAATCCGTTTTCTGAGTTTCCATGTCATCTGTGAGCTGTTTTACTTTCCCCTGAAGTTCTTCTACATCTACACCTTCGAATCCTTTCAGTGTGTCTGTGGCTGTCTGCAGCTGCTCTTCCAGGGTAGTCTTTGCTGTTTCCATTGCGTCGTAATCTTTTTTGCTTACATATTCTCCGGCATTCAGATCTGCGAGCTTAATCTGCTTGTCTTTGTTTTCCGGATTGTCATTGTACGCTTTGATGATTGATGCAAACTCTTCATATTTGTCACCAAAGATTGCTTTTAAAAACTCCATAATTATTTCCTTTCTTTTTGCATAAAAATAAGACGCATAACCCTGCGTCTCAAAGGGAGATATCTGGATCACCGCCTTCCTAGGCAACAATACTCTTGATTCCATAAGCTAATGCGCTGTCATGCTCAATCGCACAACCTCTTGCATCTTCCCATCCCTGCGCAAAATACGCCACATCTGCTCCTGACAAAAGTTCCAGGGATTTTCCAAGGAACCACAGTGGTTTTGCATCTGCGGGTGCTTCCTGGAAGAAGGAATCAATCACTTCTACCGGTTCACCGATCATTTCTTGCGCAAGCTCAATTGCTTTCTTGCGTTCTGCCAGAATTTCTTCATCTGACTTACCTCTCATAGGCTGACTAATAAATAATTTTTTCACCTTTCTCACCTCCTCGCCTTAAAAATGAGTATAAAAATACCACTAATCTCTGATATGCTCACTGATCAGTGGTATTATTTCATCTCTTCAAATTTTACTCCCGGTTTGCATTCCTCTTCATATGGAGCTTCCAGTACTTCATCTGGTACTCCATTCGGAAACGCCTTGCACTTTATTTCCGTTTCAGATTCCATGCAATGCCTACATAATACACATTTGGGAAGTGTGAATCTATTTCCTCCTCCAAGGAAGGATGTACTTTTCAATAAGTTTTCTTGACTCATCTGGTATCTTTTCTCCATTTCTATATCTTACAAATGCCTCCGCCAAGCTCTCTCTTCCATCGTGCTCTTTGTCGGCGTATTTAGATATTCCCTTGACAAAACTCTTATATATTTCATCTGTCAGTTTGTCGTAATCTTTCTTGGTCACGCAGTTTTGGAATGGAATAATATGTGCCATTTCATGCGCAATGTAATCTTCATAGCTTTTTCCTGCCATGTATCCGGTAGAATACAGCATTTTTATTCTCGACTCGAATTTATTATAATCTATATTATAGTTAAACACAAGTCCGTGCTTCAGCATGCCGTCCTTATCCAGATATGCGCCGCTTACAAACAAATCTCCTCTGCCAAGCTTTCCACCTTCTATTGAATCTAAGTAAATCGTGTACTCTTTATCCAGTTTCTTGATTGCTTGATTTATTTTCTTTTCTACACTCTTATCCAATCCAGCTTTTTCTGCCACTTCTTTCGGAATTGATATCTTCATCGAGCTAAGTATTTTCTTTCCGACTTTTGTTGATATTCTTCCCAGTCCATCCATGTATATTCTGTCTCTTTGTTCCGGCAGCTTCATGACCTTTGAGAACTTCACATACTCATCCATAGTCTTTTTGTATCTTGCTTTGGCTCCCATGATCTCCAGTTCGCTTACTCCGCCTTCCTTCATGAGTTTTATGTCTTGGCGGTATACTCTCATCGTCAGCTCTAACTTCCTCTGTCTCTGTAACGCCTCATATGTTGTATACTCCTTTCCATCGTAGCTCGTCTTTTCATTTTCCTCATCTATCATCTCCTGCAGTTCTTCGTCCGTGTAGTTCCGAACTGAAACTCCCGGGATGAACACGTCGTACCAGTGATAGCAGTTTGCTCCACATAAACCGGTAATAGTGCCTAATCCACATACACTCTCCAGATCCTTGTACGAATAGACCTTTCCCTGCCATGCCTGATGTTCCGGTCTGGCGCCGATGTGATATGTAACTTCATAGGTATCTGTATCAAGCTCTGCTGCCACCTGTTCATTCATGCGACCGACTATCTGCCGGAACCCTGTCATGAGTGCCGTTCTGCACGCCGAATCCACCCGGTATGTCCTTCCGGAAGCATATTCTACTGTACGTAGACCGCTTCTTGTCATGTCCTTGATGATTCGTTTCAGGATCGTGTCATAGCTGAATGCTCCAGTTGCTACTCCGAGGACCGCTTCATCCAGTGATCTTTGATAGAACTTCGCCGTATCCATGAATTGACGCTTTCCATTTACGTTCTTGGTAAATCCCATGGATCCCGTGATGTTTTGGAATGTGTTCTTCGACTGTTCGATCGCGGATTTTACTACCGGTTGGATCTCCGGATGCTTTCCGAACGGGGTTTGTTTCTTTCCAATAGCATCAAATGCATCTTCATACTCTTTATAAAGGTTCTCGCTTGTCTGGTTGTAGATCCGGTCAATCTCTTCATCTGAAAACTTCAAATAGCTTTTGATTTCATTTTTCAGGAATTCATCGGAATATCCCATTTTTCTAAGCAGCTGTATCTGGTAGTCTGCAGATGATGTCATCGACTGTTCTATATCCAGATTGCTCTTGATTCTTCGGACGATGTCCAACATGATGTCTATTTCTAGGTTCCGGGCATTTCGTTCTATTTCTCTTGAAAGAGCTTCAATCTCACCTTGTGTCATAGGCTAGTCCTCTATTACATCCGCCTGTTGGACTACCATCTTTTTGGCTGTTTCCTCATCTTCGGCATAATGTTTCATTCGGTATTCCCACAACTGCATGGCTCCAAGGCTTACGTCTGCCCTGTCATTCTGGCGTTCTGTTTCATCATCCACCAGGATGCTATCCTTAAATGTGCAGTTGAACTCATATCCGCTATGGAGCTTGGCGTTGTAAAAAGCCAATGCATATACGAGATCTTCCAGACAGTCTTTCAGATTCTCCTGGATAGCTGACACCATGTTATATTTGCGTTTCTTGGCGATCTTGGCTTCTGTTGCCGTTTTGTCTACGTCCGTTACATCAGAGAGATCTCCATAGCTCAGGGATACATTGAACTCCAGCTGCCTTAAGAACTGATTCAAGCCATTGATGATGCTGATATCTCGGAACTCTGGCGACCATTCTTTATACAGATCGCCATCGTCTCCGGCATCCAGATTCAGTCCTCTGTACAGACGCTTGTCCAGTTTTGGCGTTTCCAGTCTTCCCTCTTCTCCTACTATCGGTTGAAGAGCTGTAGTGGATACATTAATTGCCCTTTCACCAGATTCGAACTCCCACTTTAGCCTTGCATTCTGTGTATCTACACTATCCAGCTGATCTATTCCACTTTCGAATATCGATACTCCGCACGGGCTTCTATCGATTTCATTCTTGATCGGGTTTCTGTAGTAACCAAAATCCGGCTTTTCCAGTCCAGCATAGGATATGGTCGCTGGGAGATTTTTCCATTCATCTATTGAGCTCAACGGGATTTCTCTTCCGATATCATCCTCTGATTTTGATATGTACGCATTATTTGTAATTGTAAGGATGTTATCTCTCAAAGAGTGTCTCTCTAGGCGATGGTAGTAATCTTCTCCCCGTTTCTGGTTTTCGACAAACACAACGTCAATCAGTCGTTCTCTTTCGTCGTAGGCAATCGGTACAAACCGATCTGCGGTAACATATTCTACTTTATCTCCGCCCAGCGGCTTAATGATCAGCGCCCCAAGTGCAAGCCCTGACTGCAGGTTCTCATTCAAATCTCGTGTTGCCATCTTGTATATCTGATCCAGTTCTTCCACGGAAATATTCGATTCCATTTCATCCAGGCAGATATTGGCGAACTCGGTACAGATACCTTGTTCCTTTCTAAGAGATTTTACATAGCCTTTGCACCAGGGTGCCATTCCGCTGTACATTCGCTGCCATAGCTCTATCCTTGTCTGCATCATACTTGATATACATGTTTCTATTTTCAGTGCCTGCTCTACATTTTTTGCCGGGAACATTCTGTTTATCACTCCCTTCACGAAGGCTTTTATTTCATCCAGCATTATTCGCCCCTCCGTTTCCATATTCTTTCTGTTGCATATCTTACAGCATCTATCATGTGGTCATTCCCATCCGGATATCCGGTGATGATATTTCCTTCTTTATCCCTTTCGTACTCATAATCCATGAACTCCTGTGCAGCTACCGGGCATCTTACATTGTCGATTATGATTTCTCTTAATGACTGCAGCCATTTATATGAGTACTCTCTGCTTCCAGGACCTTTCTCTGCTGCTCTGGCAAGCAAGCCGTAGCTTTTGTAGTCTCCTATCGACTTCTTTTCTGCACTATCGCAGGTAAGCAGATCGTTGCCTGTGATTCCCATCCTGATCAGCTCGTCTGCCGTCTGTCTGTTGCTTCTCTTATTGCATGTGTATTCCTGCCATACGTACAATCTTAACCTCGCTCTGTCGTAATGAACTCTTGCAAATGCATACGGATCCGGGAACCATCCCCAGTCAATGCCATTTAACACATGGTCGAATCCCGATATCTCATCATCCGTTATTTCTCTGATCGTGATGTTGTCAAATACACTTCCTCCTGATCCATTGGCCACTCCTAAGTATTCATTCTCATACGCATCTGGGTTAGTTTCCTTTAAGAATTCTGCCTCTTCAATAAATGTTTTTCCGAGCCACTTCTTTGGTATGTCCAGATAGGTGCTTTCCGTAACCAGTCTGGTTTCTTTCGGGATCTTGATGTATTTGTTGGCCCAGTTGTTCAGGCTCTTTGGTGGGTTGAATGTTTTGAAGATGTATGCAGTATCTCCGCCTCGGATTACAGACTGTTCAATCTTTCTAACCGCCTCCGGTCCCATGAACTGATCCAACTCTTCAAACCATAAGACTCCGATATATCCGAATGGAACCTTGATCGATTTTACCTTGCCCGGATCATCTGCTCCTCTGAAATAAATCTTTTGCCCAGTGCTTTTTCTCGTAATCTCCAGTGGTGATACGGTACACTCGAACTCATCTTCCAGTCCCAGAGCTTCTATCGCCCATCTTGCTTGCTGATAGATGGAACTTCGCATCGTATCTCCTACCTGACGCATGATCACCGCATGTATCTGATCATTACTCCTCAAAATGTCTCCTACAGCCAGGCTTACAAAGGATGATTTGGTACTGCCTCGGCCACCTGGGAAAACATATTCTGTGTGACGCTTTTCCTTGATGTCAAAAAGCACCGGGGCAAATACCGGAGCAACCATTGTTGCCGGAATGCCTTTGTATTCTTTTTCCGGAACGGGTTCCGGCTGCATCCTTTGGATGTCCGCCCGTGTCTTTTCAATCTTGGCGCGTTGCTCTTCCGTTGCGAGATTCATGTGATCTGCAAGCCACTGCAGGGCCTTCATCCGATCAGCCAGTTTAATGCCGGCTCCGTCTTTTCCCTGCTTCACCTCTGTCAAGATTGTTCCATCCACATCCAGAGAGTCTTTAAATTTCGCAGTGTTGACTATTCTTGTCAGTGTTTCTTCTTCTCCAGTCTCTTCATTTTTCACCTTGACCGGCCCATACACTGCCATCACAGGGACTTCTTCTGTACCAAATTCCATGTAATCTGTGATATCCGCAAAAGCTATATCTATGTATTTTTGGAAGATATCAGCTTCCGATATCAGCTCTCTGTTCAGTCTGTTCTGTTTCAGTCGTTGGATTTCTTCTTTTACCCTAGCATTTCCTAGCATGCGGGGACCATTTACGGTAGCCGTTTCATAACTGCATTCATATGCTTTTTGATATGCTTTTGTGGCATTGAAGCATTTGACGTATAAAATACAAAAAAGCCTTTGCTTATCGTTTAAATCAGTGTTTTCAATTATCTGATCTATCACTTCTGCATTGGCTTTCTTTTTGATTTCACTTTTTCGTTTGGAACGTTCCGTATTTTTTCGGAGCGTTCCATTCATTTTTTCATCCCATTTATCTTTCGATTTCCATCCCCGGACAGTTCCTGCTGCCAGATTTAGTTGACTTGCAATCTCAACTAAATCGATCTCTCCCTTATGCTTTTTATATATTTCGAACGCTTTCTCCCTATTTGGATTTCGTGCCTTTGGCATTTCACCACCTTCAATTCTGATTTCATAATAAAAGACGGCCTCAGTCTTTAACTGCTGCCGCCCTTAGGGTGAGTATGTCCTTTTCAAATTTTGGACGCTACCACTATAACACACTTTTATGTGCCGTGAGTGGTGATGTTTTGCAAATTTTATATTTTTTTTGACATCAACCAGTAAAATTTCCTCCTTGCTCTATAGTATTTCTGATCACCGCACGGCAACCCTTTTGCATCCCGAAGGTATATGTAGGTCGCATAATCTGTGGTAACCCCTTCCAATAACCATTGATAGATGTCTGCGTCCGCCTCTATTGCTGTCTGCTCGATTCGCTCACATTTTTCCTGCAGCTCCGCACGTTTGATAGCCAGGCGTTCTGTTGCTGACGCCTGGCTTGGACTCCCCTTCCCCTCTTGGCCATATTGTATTGCTTTCACAGTATCTGTCATATTTTCAAGTTCTTCCCGCCATTCCGGATATTGCAGGCAATGATGGATAACTTCCAGATACCTGTGTTTGCTGATTCCATATTTGTCTTTATTGATTGGTCTTCTCTTCAACTCTATACTTCCTCCCCGTCCGTCTGTCCTTGATTGTTATAATATCAAATCCGAACAGGCTTGCTATGTCCTGCAGATCGGTCAGCGCCCTGCGCATATGGTAGGGCATCTGGTTGTACCTGCGCACTGCTTTTTCCGCCGTCGGATCCTGGTAGCCTTCATGGTTCATAGTTCTCCTTTCTGTGCGATGTCGCACAATGAATTTTCTTAAGCGCTTTATTGTTTTCTCGGTTTGTCCGTTATGTATGTCCTTTCGGTTATTGCCATATCACAATTAATATATTTTTCAATTTTATCTACACAGCTCCTGCAGTACACATTCTCCGGACTATTCGCTTGTGTTAAAGTCTTCGACAGGTTATAGCAGAATTGCTCTGTAGTCGCTCCTGCTCTGTCACATTCAGCATTTATATTTATCTTGTAATACGTTGCTCCCGTCGGCATCCCACACCGTTTGCATGTTCTTTGTTTCGTCATATCTTCCTCTTTTTCTTCCGGCTCTTTCTTGTCATACGTAATCTCACGCAGCTGCTCATCCGCACGTGCTGCCATTACACATGCGCTCCAAACTGTACACAGCACACAAATTATTACGATAACAATAAATATTGCTGTCTTATCCATTCATTTTCCTTTCAAGCAGATCCATGTACATACTCTTGTACACATCCCTCTCAGCTATCGCTCTGATATACTCTTTATCATTCCCATATCCTTTCTCACGCTCCAGTTCATTGTATCTTTCTGTCTCTTCTCTGAACTTTGCAAGAATTCTATCGGATGTTTCTTTTTCCTTTGCCAGTTGCTTCTCCAGCTGCTTAATCCGTTCCTGATCAGCAGCATTATTATTCTCCGTAATGCCAAGTGTCAGTGCAATAGCTTCATCAACTTTTTGAATCTCTTCCGCTGTGCATGATCTGATATATTCTCCGATTCTGTCTGTATCCACCTTGAATATACGTTCACACAGTGCTATAGATTGTACTCGACACATCACCTCAACATGTGTCGGAAGTTGTTCATTCTCTTTTGTTGTCATTAATACTGCCTGCACAAATTCCGGATCTTGTTCAAGCCATGTGTCCGGTGATACTATAATCGCCGGTGTTTCTCCAACTCTTCCATCATTCGCTATGTAAAAAATATCTCCATGATACGTATTCATTACTGTTGACCCCCCCCCACATTCATAATTGCTTTATATGCTGTCGGATCACTATAACCAGATCCGTTTTTCTTCAGTTCGTTTTTGCCTGTTATCTGTCCTACCATAATGCTTTCCTCTTTCTTCCTTTCACATATACTGTGCATTCTGCTGCCGGCATACCTCTGCTATGCCCTTCTATTTCTATGTAACTGCAATTGCCTACCTGATCATGTCTTCCTCTGTAGATGCAGGTCTTACATAGATGCCTATCCGCATTGGGACCGTCTTTTCCTTTGTTGTAGCCATCTTTCTTTCGTCTTCCTGGCTTTCTTCCGAGCATCTCTTCTCTGATTCCGGCCAGTCCGATATATTGAATATAATCTCGTACTTCCCAGTACTTTAATCCGGTAGTTTCTGCTATTTCTTTATTCGTTTTTTTTGTCGAGGACCATCTTTCTGATGATCTTCGCCTGTTCTGTGCTTACGTCTTTCAGCGATGCTCCTTTCTCCGCCGACTGCTGCCGGCGGGAATTCTATATCGTCCGGTTGCGTGTGATACAATACCCGGTTGGTGCTATTCTTTATATTTTTCTTCTATCTTCCGGAGCTGCTCTACATACCACAGTACTCTCTTCTTATCCCACCATTTTTCTATCTCCTTTGCTGTGTGCAGAACGCATGGGAAAATTACAGGGTGCAGGAATGCTGTTAGCCATATCCCGATGATCATGTTTCGTGTCATCTGCCTGCTCCTTTCATGAATTGGTTATACATTCTTTTCTTCCATCCTGTTTCCGGTAGCGCCGGTCCACAGTTATGTTCGGCCAGGGTTCTTATCAGACCTTCGAATTCTGCTGCCGTCTCTTCTGAAAGCTCTTCCTTCAGATTGACGTTGCTCATCCAGCTGAATCCGTATTTTTTAAGAATATCTTTTCTTGTCATTTCCCGCCTCTTTCTTACTTTTCATCATCAAACAGTATTCTGTCATCGTCATGATTTCTTTCTCCTCTCCTCTGTTTCCCATTTACACATATCCCACCACTCGCAGAATAAGCAGCATCCCAGGCATTTGTTTGTCCGTACCATATGGAACCAGTGTTTTATTTTTTCTTTTATCTCCATGTCATTCACCTCTTCTTATGCATCTCAGCAGATCTTCTATGCCTTGTTCATAGCCCTCTTTATACTTCTGCGCTTTTTCAAGTTCTCTGCTGCATTTGACGCTCGCTTCATGTTGCAGTCTGTTGGCCGTTTCTTCTATCTGGTCATATTCCTGGCTGTTCAATGTTTCCACCGCCTTTCACCAATTCGATTGCTTCTATATATGCCTGTATGTAATCTTCTGCTGTATTATTGGCAATTTCATCAAGCTTATCCGCCGGTTTTTCTACCATTAATTTTCCGGCATATTCTATCTTGTCTTCCAGTTTCTTTACAATTGTTTCGGGATTGTATGCTGTAGTGTAGCTTTTCAGCATTTTGATTTCTATTCTGCAGTCTTCTATGTTTCTCTTAATTCTTCGTACCTTTTCGTCTATGTCATATAGACTGCTGCCAGGCATTCTTCCTGATCTCCAGCGGTCAATGGCTTTGTACGAGCGTTTTATTTCTTCTTCAATTTTCTTTATTTCTGCGTCTGCATCAATTAGTCTCATTTTCATCCTCCAAGTAATTCTTTATGCCTAATGCTCTGAATTCTTCTCTCGTATGAGTTTCTTCGTACTTTTTCTGGATTATCCGGCATAACAGCTCTCTGGTCTCTCTGCAGTTATGCGCTGCTCTTGGTCCGTCTTTGTGGTGATCTCTGCACAAGTAGACTTTGAATCCGTTCTCTTCGCTTACCTGTCTTAATCCGCCACCGTAGAATACATGGTGCTCTTCTGTGTACTGCTGCCGGCGGATGCCTTCCATTCTGCATAGAAAGCATTCGCCTTTTACAGTGTCCACAATCGGAGCTGGATGGTGTTTCCTTTTTTTCTTCCTGGTTGGTTTCGGGAACATTAATTCACACATTCAATCTCATTCCCTTCTCCATCTACTTCAGTCTCGAAGAATTCCTTCCAGAATGATTCCTTCGTCAGGACTCCAAAACTCACTCCCGGCATATTACGGATTGCCTTTTCCATGGCTTTTCCCATGTATTCTGCTGCCGTATCAGTATCGACAGACGCTATGTATAATCTTCTTGTAGCGTATGCCGGCTTTACTTCTTCTGATTGGTCCTGTTGTTCCGGAGCATTCATATCCGGCGGACAGTATTCAGGGAAATCTTTGACTAATTCTGTCTGCCCCGGAATCTGAGTTTCATCAGTATCTCCATGGCAAATCTCCGTTTTTACTTCCGCAGTTTCTTCTTCTGCAGATACTGCAGCGGAGTTAGGTGCTTCAGTTGTTTCTTTTGCCTCTTTTTGCGTCTGCGTAGTTCCTTTTCCCGAGCTCTCCTCTGCTGTCGGTTCATTTTCAGTGTGTTCGGCTTCTCTGCTTTTTTCTCCATCACAAACGTTGCTCTCTGTGTCTGATAGTTCTGTTTCTTCTTTTGTTGTCTCAGATGCTCCTTCAGCTCTGGTTTCTCCTGGCACCGATCTATCAGTTCCGGCTTCATCTTTCGGAGCACTTTCTCGATTTCCTGTATCGTTTGCATCATTTTTCCCTTCTGGATAATGTTTTTCTTTGTAATACGACTCTCCGTATACATTTTTATACGCTTCATTGATTGGTGTATCTATCCCGGCCGGATAGAACAGTGTCTCGAAGGCTCTTCCAAAATCTATGTATGTGTATTCCTGCTGTTCCCCTTGGTTCCGGTATGGCATTACCTTAATCTTATCTACCGTCAACATGACATTGGCACGCTCCAGCCGAATCATTTTGAACTTTGTTGGGTTGATGATCAGCAGGATACTAACTGTTATGTCCTTTTCCGGTTCATCTTTTCTGAGCCAATCTGTCATTTTCTGGAATGCATCTCTGTCTTCTTTCGAAAAATAATGCTTTACAAATTCTTGCAGCCAGTTTGTTTCGTCCGGATCCGGCTGTGCGATGTCGCACAGCTCCATCTGATCCGAATAGTTGTGTTCGGTTTCCCGGATGATTCCTTTTGCCTCCCGGATATCTCTTACTGTAGCATCCACCGGGATTGCTTCCTGTACATCTTCCGGAAGTCCCAGCATTTCTGTGAGTTTACTGCTGCCGTATCCGGACCATTTCAGATCAATCTCCGGAGAATATCCATCCTTGCTGTATTTTTGATTAATCTCCATGAATCTACTGGCTGTTGATCTGCCGATTCCGAATGTATCTTTGGCGTATTCGTAGATTGTTTTGTACCCTTTCTGCTTGTAGAGCATGGTCTCATCCGTTTTTCTCAGGTAATAGCCGACGCTTACGAACCCTTCTGCTATATCATTTAACTGGTTTTTGATGATATCTGTCATGTCATCGATATTGTCTATCACTGTCTTTACTCCAAAATCCATTTAGCTCGCCTTCCTTTCTGCTTTTCTTATGTTTTTCTTGAATACCTTCATGAATTCTTCTACATCTTCTGATGGAGCTACGTTATACTTTCCACGGACCTGTATTACTTCATTGTCCCTTACTTCTACTGTGTAGTAGCTTTTGTCTTGTTCTTCTTTTTTTCTGATGAACAGGATACAAGTTTCTCCGGCTACCATCCGGTCCATGTAGGTTGCTACACAGTGGTGCTGTGCATTTCCTTCTTCTCTTATTTCGTGCACATACTCATGAAGCCTAATTAGCAGATCTTCTGTCTCCATTTCGTACCGGCTCCAATCATGTTCTTTTATGGTGGTTCTAAGGCTTTCATCTTTTTCATCATCTTTTTGCTTTTCCAGCTGTTCTTCTTTCTCTTTCTGCTCTTTTATCAATTGGTCATGCCGTTCTTTCAGATTTTTCGGATATAATACCCATTCATCTTTCATGTTGTAACCGAGGCCTGCTGCCATCTGCAGATAATCGTGATAGTCATAGCATTGATATTCTTTTAAGATGCCTTCTTTATCTGTCTGTATTGTTCTTATGTATTTGATCATCTTGTACGGGGTTGTATATTTCATGTATACAGCAAAATTTCTTTGAATTCTTGACATTTCCTGTATCTGTTTCCATGTCATTCTTACTCCGGCTTCCTGGCACCAATAGACCGTTCTATATTCATTTCATGATGGATCTTTATCTTTGATCTGGTTATAGTATTCTCCGTTTAATCGGAGCACCTTCTTGACTCTTTTCTCTTTCAAATTGATCGGCGCAAGTTCCCTGTATTCTATGCAGTCTTGTGCTAGTCTTAAGAATCCCACCTTGATTAATTTTTCTAATCCGACAAATCTCCTTGCAATATCGATAAAGTTCTGTTGATAGAACTCTATGCCTGTACAAGCGAATTCTTGCAGGCCCGAATACTCCAGCTCGGTTCCTTTTAATATCCTTTTCAGGTTTCTCGGATACAATGCTGATCTTTCCTCTTCTTTATAGCCGCTCCAATAATTACCCTGATAACCGTTGCACCATCGGATTGTATTTGTCTGTTTATATCGATGGTATGAATAGACTGATTTTTTCTGCCAGTGTTTATCATATGTGATGCGGATCTGTTCCCATATGCTAACGTCCTTTCTCTTGCCTTTTTTATGTCCTGCCACAGGCAGAAATGACGTAGTACATACCCATCTGGTGTTTTCTGTATAAGTGATGCGTATGCGCGTTCCTGGAATCTCGGGCATTTTTTATATGTTTTATATTGCACTTTCCGCTTACATCCCGGACAAATCCCTGTTTCTCCATATTTGGGTGGTTCTTTTAATTCATGGTATTTCCCACAGCTGGTGCATAATCCTATTTTTCTTCCGGATTCGTAATACATATATTGTGGTAGCGCATCTGTCTCTACCCATTTAGCAAAACTTTTCGGGGTTTCCGGAACCAGCGACATCGCTGCGTCTATGATTTCTGTTTCTCCTCTATTCTTTTCGTACTGCTGCCACTCCAGAACTGCTGAAGGTATGTCCTGATGTTTGCTTTTCGTGAATTTCACTATCAGTTGCCTGTCCCGTTCTTTATACCAATACGTCCCATGTGCAGCGCGTTCTGCCCTCGTTTGATATTCCGAATCATATAAATGTTCTATTGACGCCGTTCTCCATTTTTGCTTATACGCATCCCATGTATTGTATTTTCCATCATGCAAGAATATCCGGAATATCGGTCCATCGTCACCGGCCTGTATCCTTCCCCACTCAAATACTGCTATTTCCAAGGCATTACCCGTCTTCTTCGCCCGAAAGTATTTCTGATACTTTGGTCCTACGATATCTGGCATTCTCCATCTTTCATATTTTGTGGTTTCTCCTGCTGCCTGGCGCATTTCTTCCGTTACCTTCATAAGTGGAAGTGCCAACAGGTCTTTCTTTCGCATCACTTTACGCCTCCTTGAAGTAATCTTTCGCCCAGTTGAATACCACCATGTCTGCTACATAATGTTTTCCGGTATCTTTCTGGATCTTCTTGCAATTGGCTTCAATCTTCTTCATGCATTCCTGTACAGATTTTGTGCGATGTCGCACACGCACCGCAAAATCTTCATTCGTGCATTCCGCTTTCAGGAAGTCAATAATCGGTTCGACCGGAATCTGATTATTTTTGTAGCCTGCTGCCTCTATATCCAATTTTCCCATGGCTGCAGTCATGGGATCTATAAACTCTTCGCCGTTTTCTATGAACATATCGGCAAAAAAATCTGGAATCCCGTTTTCCTTTGCCAGTAACTTTATACGATCATTGTCTCCTTCTTCTCTTAATCCTTTTGCACACGCATTCAATTCTTCCGTGTCCATCTGGCCAAATACTTTATACATCTATGTTTTCTCCATCATTTTTCTAATTTCATCACTGTATGTGTGCCGCCCTCTCTCTGTTTTGATCAGATGCCCTTGCATCTTTTTCCAGAGTATCTGCCAGCCCTCTGCTACAGGTTTCTCTTTTGCGGTCTTGAATCCATTCCCGGCCCATCCCGGTAAGAAAATATCGATAATGTTCACTACATAGGTATCTTCGCAGTGAATGTGGACCTCGCAGGACTGGTTTAAGCGGCTCAGCGCTTCTGTGATTGCTTTTACTTCTGTCTCATGCCGTGTGCCTTTTAGATGTCCGGTATCTTGGATTTTTCCAATTCCCCCGGACTTTTTGGCGCACGTACATACGAATCCGTATTTTCCCATGGTTTTACTATTGGAACTGGATTTTACAGCTGTGTAAATATCTACTCTAAACATGTTCTTTCATTGCCTCTTTGATATTCTGCAGTGTTTGGTTCGACTCTTTCATCTCCAGTGTTGCTCTCTTAACGGATCCAATCAGCAGTTCCGGAATAGTGGCTGGTAGAAGTTCTTCTCCATAGAGTTCTTCCATTAACTGGTTGTACTGTTCGTATTCTTTTTTTAATTCACTGCAGGCTCTCCGTAGTACAATCTGTTCCGCTCCTTTTTTGGTATTCAATATTTTATCGATCTGGTCTTGCCTTTTTGCTATCTCGCCATTGATCGCACACCAGATTAGTGCTGCTCTGTCCGGTATAATCTTATGTACGCCCGGATAGTATTCTCTCAAAGTTTCATTTAACTCTTCTGATACTTTCACAAGTTCAGTCAGCTTGTTTTCGCTTGCTCCATCTAATATCAACATCTTTTAAATCCTCCTATCCAATTTAATCATTGTGTAATACCGGTATTTGTATCCAGTGAATTTATTTGTTCCTTCATAGTAAGTATCTTTATCCAGGTAATAACCTTTCCTGTCTTTTACCTCACGCCACTGTACAAAGCGTTCTTCTTTTGGCTCCTTTAGAGGCATGTTCCGGGACGCATGGTAGCTTGTTTCTCTCAAGTGTTCACCGTAGCGTTCGCACGTCTCTGGCGTTTTCGTGATGTATCCGGCCAGATCTTTGAAGTCGCCCGCCTCGTGCAGATGCTTAAAGGTCACGGCTCCGTGCTCCCAAGCGTCTTTTATGAATACGTCTGCATCCGCTATCCGGTTTATGACTATATGTACATGCCATGCTCCTTTGGTCCCTACTTCGATATTCGCCATCCACCGCATAGTTTGTCCGGCTTTTTTGTATTTCTCCCTTGCCCGGCGCATTGCCTTCGACAGATCTTTCTTTGCTGTATCCATATCCGGTGGACGTTCATTCTTTTTATATGTCAGTAGGACCATGTAATCATTCTTCTTGAACCAGGTCTTTAACTTATGCCTTACTTTTCTTTCCCGGTTCCATTGATTCCGGTAACGGATCGCTTCTTCCGTTAACTTTCTCTTCTTTCCTCTTTTCTTTCCAGGTGCTCCATACTTGCCATCCAGATATTCATATACCTCTATGGAATTTTTGAATGTGTATATAATCCTCTTGTATCTCTTTACCATCCACCTGTATGTCCTATCTTTAATATTCTTAACAAGTGATAAAAGCGGGCGGAAATGCCCGTATTTCTTGACTTTTTCGCCCGCCGATGGTATTATATTTTTGACTTATATTTTCGGTAGGCGAAGAAGTCTTGAGGTACATCATCCGCATAATGATGTGCCTTATTTTTTTGCTCACTTGTATCATGTTTGCTCGCTCCCTTAAGTTATAGCGTAGAAATTAGCCACGCAGGCGGCCAGCGCTACAATTAACAGTAGCTCCACAACGATCGTCATTCTCCATATCCATGTTTTCAGGGATTCACATTCATCTTCCAGACGCTTGATCTGTAGTTTTGCATATATCGGTGTTTCCGGTTTTAATTTCATCACAGCGCACTCACTCCCTTATTAAGATCTACAAATATATAGGCTCCGGCCGCTTTCATGTCAAACGGTGGTACATATTTTTTCAGGTTCTTATCTTCCAGACGTGTGTGGTACTTTTCATAGTCTGCGTATACAGCTACGCTTACCAGGTTGTCCAGTACCGCGTACTGGTTGTATCTTTCGCCGATCAGGGCTTCAATTCCTTTTACTCTCCGGTAAACCGTCTGAGTCGTTACCCCGAAAAGTGCTGCAAGGTTCTTTCTGTTTGCATACATGTTTTATCACTCCTTTATGCTGGCTCCTTTTCCTGTTTATCCATGTCCGCTCTGATCTTCAGGATCTCCATGTTGCTCTTCGCGATCATGAACGCCTGTGGATCATGTGTTGCCAGATGTTTGGCTGTTTCTACCATTTCAGCGATTTCTTTCTTTTCTTTTTCACTCATTGCTTTTCTCACCTCGCATTCTTTCATTGATTTTCTTTTTCTGCTCCCTTATACTTTTATGTACAGGTACTTTCATGCCAAGTAATTTGTAAGGGATTTCACGATATGTTAAAAATAAATTTCTGTAACGCACAAAAACAGCAGCATATAAAAGCAGCAGCGTTCATATCGATCTAAGTTCAAGCTTAAAATTTTTGAGAGAATTTCATTTAATATCAGCGTAGCAATAACAGCTACTGGCATAGCTTTGTTATTTTTATTTTTCATAGTCATCACCCTTCCTTTCCAACCTGCCATCATCAGACACCAGGCGGTCATCCCCGATGTGACGGTCATTGCTGACCGTTTCGGCTTTTTTATTCGAACGCTATTCCTTCCAGTTCTTTTCTACGTTCTTCTTTCCATGTTTCAACATACTTTCTGGCCAGTTCTTTTGTTTCTTCATCTTTAATATCATCAAGTACTTCATCGAATGCCTCTTCCTTTTCTTCTACACTGAACACGAATACTCTCTTCAGGGCATGCAGAGCTTTTATGTATTTGTTGCATTCTTCTTTGATACAGTCTCCGCCAAGCAGATCTTTTACATTTTGTATCATTCTTAATTCTTCTCCTACTTTGTATCTCAGCTCATCGTACTGACCTCTTGTTTCTATTAACTTTTCCATTTTTCTTACCTCGTTTCTTTGTTGACTTTTTACATTTACTCTCCTATTCTATTGATACAGGTTTTTGTTGAAACCGAGTTGTTAGGAAAGGAGTCTCTTGTGAAAATACTTTATATTTTTTTGATGTTTGTCATCTTAAAAGCATTTTTGAATTTTTGTAGGTATTGCAAAATCCGTTCTCTTTACAAAAAATTTTTATCCGGAAAATGCTTTACCTCCTACATTCCAGAGCTCGACATACTATTCAAGGCTGCTGGCACTTCTTACAGAACCACCTATGACGAAAGAAAAACCGGATACCTGGAACGTTCTATTCGCGACATTGCATATTCGGCCGATAATCCAAGTTATCAACACGAAGTCAACAAGGTGTTTCAGGTAACTATTGGTGTGTTTAGATTGAGAATCAAAAATTCTTTAAATCCTTTTTATTGGATTTTTCTTCCTACAAATATTCTTTATTCCAATAACATTTGTCCGAACTTCGTGGTAAAAACATTTATAACTTTTGTTTATTGGGTAATCAGTACAGTTGCTTCATATCATCTGAATTTGTTTTTGGATTTAGCATATCGGAATCACTTGTTGAAATTGCTGCAAACGCTTCTATAAGGAAGGCCCTTATAGAAGCTCTTTCTTTTTTCCTGGCTTTCCTTAATCTAATTGTCTCATCTTGCATAGCCTGGCATAAAAATGACAGTGCTTGTTCTTTTGTGTAGTTCATAGTGATACTTTCTTTATTCATATTCTCACCTCACTTTTTTGTTGTTTGTAAGGCAAGTATATGTCATTCGATAGCATTTGTCAACACTTTATGTTGTTTTCATAGCTTTTTGTTGTTTTAAAGACTTTTCTATTGACTATTCGCTTCTTGCCATTTATAATCAAATCATGAAAGCGAGGTGAATCAAATGAACGAACGTATCAAGAAGTTAAGAAAGGTCTTGGATTTAACTCAGCAAAAGTTTGCGGATAAATTAGGTGTAAAAAGAAACACCGTCGGGCAATGGGAATGTGGGATAAATCGTCTTACGGATCAAGTGATCTTTTCTATATGTCGAGAATTTGATGTAAACGAAACTTGGCTCAGAACTGGCGAGGGTGACATTTTTGTTCAACGCTCTCCTGAGGAAGAAGTCGGTTATTATGTTGAAGATCTGTTGGAATATGATGGAAATGGGAACGCATTCTATGATGCAATCATCGAAATGATGAAGACCTATCATTCTCTTGACGATAAATCTAAGACTGTGATACGTGAGTATTTCAAGAACGTAGCAGATGGTATAAAAAATAAAGAGGAAAAGGCTTAGAGCCTTCCTCTCTTTTCCAGGTACCTATATAATATAGCGTAGAGTTGCTGGATAATCTTGTGATCAGAATTATCCAGTTTTGATAATAAGATTTTTAATTCTTCCATATGTAACGCACCTCCGCTCTGCGAACATTTGTTCGAATTGTTCTGAATTAATCATACAACTATTGTATTTCAAAATCAATATTTATTCAAACGTTCGTTCGTGTTTTGAGAATCTTAATTATCCTTTCATATATTAAAACACTTAACTTTGCGTAAACCGGTGCGTTTTTGAAATTTGTCCGAGTTCTCGGACACTTATTTGTACTCTGATTCGAACAGGTCGGTGATGTGGACTTTTAGTCCCTTTGCCAATAGCTCCATGGTATCCAATCGTGGTATTCGCCCTCTGGACACAATGTCCGACACGGTTGATTTCGGGACGCCTGTAAGAATAGATACTTGGCGGATTGTTAAGTTTTTCTTATCCATTAGTTCGTCGAGTAATATTTTCATACATTAAGTATGTGTATTTCCGTCATTGTTATACTTGTAATTTTATGTAATAAAAATGAAGGTAGGAAAAATTATGAAAAAGAAACTGTTTTCCATATTTCTGGTTTTCGCAGTGATTTTATCATTTGCTGCATGCGGCAAATCTGATAAGTCATCTGCTACTCAGACAACCTATGATATGGATGATTTTGGTGTTTTATACACCAAGACGCAAAAAATGTTTGCAAAAGAAAGTGCTGATTTTACTATGAAGGAATTGTCCAGTGACAAGGCTTATTCTCTTTACAAAAAATGTTCAAGCAAAACCGGGCTTCCTTTTAATCAGAAAATTGCTTTAACTGGCTTTAAAAGTGAATCTGATGTTGGCTTTACAATCGAATCTTCCAACGGTAAACACGCGTTTCCTTGTTACTTCAAGGATGGGGATCCTAATTTAAGTATGTTTATTGGTTCAGGAGACCAAATTACTGTTACCGGTACAATTTCCAAAGACTATAAGTCATATGGTGTGCTCAGTGATTGCAAGGTCACATCTCCTAAAAACATTACACCGAAATTCAATGATAATATAGATGATGTTATTGATAGCGACTCTACTTGTAGTGTTATTGAGGGAACCGTTTCCGATGTCGTTTCCTTGAACGATTTCGAAAATATGATCGACACAATGGGGATGTCGGAATATGAGCACGAGGATTACTATTTCGATAACGTTTTATACTTAACTACCGATGATCATCTTATTTTTGTATTTTATGATCCTAAAATCACCGGTGAAGTCAAAGCTGGCGATAAGATTGCTACTTTAGGTTCTGTAGACCCTCTGTTTGAATTGCAAAAAGCAGATGGAACAAGTCAAACCATGTGGGGGCTCGTCGGAAATGTTTATGATATATACGTCTTCGATAATTAATCAAACCAGAATATATGATTTATAGTTTTACCAAACTTTAATTATAGGAGAATATATGAAATATTTATTTGAAAGTAAGAAAGCTTTGGATATGTACTATGAACTTATAAAGGATCTTGGTGTAGATGCCGAGCCAAATGAGCAAAACGATTGTGTCTATATCACAGAAAAATTCATGAGTGAATGTTTCGAAGTGTACTTATCAAAATATACAAGTTAATATGAAAGGCCTCAGTGCTACCAACACCAAGGCCACTCAGATAAATATTATACAGTGCTGGGCACGTACAATACTCCATCAACAAGAATATTGTACCACAGTTTTCCAACATCTGTATAGGTGTTATTTTTATACTCATTTTTAGATATTTAGGAGGAAATTATGTGGTCAGAACAATTATCAAACGGAAAAGTAAAGTTCATAGAACGCTACACGGATCCGTTGACTCTTAAACTTCACCGGGTGTCTTGTACTATGGTAAAAGATACCAACAGTACCAGAAAACAGGCACAGGCTATCCTAGCCGAAAAAATTGAGCAGAAATTGGAGAAGATCTCAATGTCTGCTGCCGTCCGTAAGGAAAAATTGCGGCTCGACCAGCTCTGCACTATGTATAATACTTTTCAGAAAACGGCACGTGCTCCCTCTACTTATTCCCGGAATTTGCACGCCTGCAACTCGCTGTGTCGTATACTCGGCGAAGATACACTGGTGTCGCAATTAACTGCCGGTTACGTCAATGAAAAGCTGGCCGAACAGAATGAAGCTGTCGGGACAACTAACGAGCGGATCACTCGTTTCAAAGCCCTGATCCGTTGGGGATATGAAAATGATTATATTGCGGACATCGCTTGGATTAATAAAATCAGAAAAGAAAAAGATATCAAAAAGAAAGAAAAGCTGGAGGATAAATATCTGGAGCGTGAGGAGCTGCAGACTCTATTGAATAATCTCACTGTCCCACGTTGGAGAATGCTTGCTTCTTTCGCTGCTCTCTCCGGTCTTCGCGTCGGTGAGATCATTGCGCTGCGCGATTCAGATGTGAATCTGGACAAAAGAATCATATCAGTTACTAAAAACTATGATTCCAATAATAAGGTTATCGGATATACCAAGACATCTTGCTCCTACCGGGAAGTATACATTCAAGACGAGCTTCTTACATTGTGCCGGCAAATAAGATTCTTCATTAAAAAAGAGCAGTTGCTCACCGGCGTTCGCAGTCCACTCTTTATCCCGGATGTATCCGGAGATCATGTGCATTACTGGGCATACAATAAATGTCTGAAGGAGACCGCCCACCGGGTGCTGAACAAAGACGTCGAGATTACAACTCATGTTCTGCGTCATACTCATGTCGCACTTATGGCAGAACAGCTCGTTCCTCTTGAAGTCATTTCCCGCAGGATCGGGCACGCAGACAGTAAAGTCACCAGGGAGATATACTTCCATATAACCAAGAAAATGCGCGAAAGGGACAATCAGCTGATCCGGAATGTTAAGATATTATAGGGGCAAAAAAGGGGCAAATGATTATATTCTATGTTATATCAAGATAGGCATTGCCCCTTGTAACCCCTTATTTTATCGGCTATGTTATATTGATATGCATTTAGAAAGTCCCTTTTTCCGCATGAAAAAAACCTTGAAGATTCATTCTTCAAGGTTTTTTTGTTATTTAATTGATTAACGAAGTTGGCCTCTCGGTCCTTGAAGAACACAGTATATAGCCGGTTTGATGAACTAAATAGCCATTTATTTACTCCGCCGCACCCGCTCCCGCAGCTCCTCAAATATCTCCTTATGCTGCCTTACCTGCATCTTCGGGAACGCTTTCACAAGACGTTCGCCAACCTTTGTACGGTTCTCTGCCATCTCTTCGTATTTTGCTTTTAACTCTTCCATACGGGCCTTCATCTCTTCTACATTGATCTTCGGAGCCAGTTTCTCCATACGGGCTTTTGGTTCTTCCAGGCGTTCCTTTACTCCGTCTCTGAGACCATTCATGATCGCCTTCGGCTCCTCCAGACGTTCCTTCAGCTCTTCTCTTACATTACCAAGCTGCTCTTTCTTCTCTTCCTGGAATTCCATACCTTCCATTACATTTTCATAGATATTCTCTCCGACCTTGTTAGACAGATCTTTCAGCTCGGCTGCAATCTTCTCCATCGTTTCAAGTTTGCGGTTCATCTTCAGAATAGCGGAAGCTGTTACATACAGGTCTGCCAGAAGTCCGACAGCCAGACATGCCATAACTATAATTCCAAGAACAAATGGAATCATTGTCAACACCTTGTAGATCAGCGGATGGATCACTTTTACGATCAGAACACAGAACACGCCCCATATCAATGAGAACAACACGCATACATATCCACCGATATTCAACGGCTGGTCTGAATAATCCCACCATTTATTATGAAAGATCTTCTCCAGCAGGAATCCGGTAATTCCTTCTATTGCCGTCACAAGTATGGTCGAACTGATATACAATAATACCAGATTATTCTCAACCGGTGTCAGAAACTGTACTACAACACCAACTCCGATTCCATATACCGGACAGATCGGTCCGTTTAAGAATCCTCGGTTCACGAATTTTCCCTGCTTCACAGCTGCATATGCAACTTCCGTACACCATCCCAGAAATCCATATACAAAAAATGATAATGCGAAATAATAAAACTCTGTCAAATATACTCTCTCCTTTTTATTATATGATAATAGGATCAAAAGACATTTTACCCCCGTATCATTATATTAATAAACTTCATTATACGTGATTCTTTCTTATTTCTCAATAAACATCTTTTCATATCTGTTAAGCTTTTATTGCATGTAATACAAATCTAAAGTTTTTCTTACAACTTCGTGAATATTCTGTGACCACTCTTGAGAGTTTTTTTCAAACATTATAGAATAAGAGATGGGTATAAATAGGAGGGACTAATAATGAGTTTAAGTAATAAGAAGAAAACACAATCTACTTCCAATATCTTCGACGACGATTTCGAAGTGATCTACGAAGGTGATCTTCCTGATATTTCTATTGATGATGACGATGACTACCGCGATGTACTATCAGGATTATCGGATATTGATCATACAGATTACATCAAAAAAAATGATTACGACAGACTAACAAAGAAATTAAAGAATAAAAATAAGAAGGCTGGTAAGAAAAACAAAAAACAAAGTAAAAAAGATAACTTCTTTGATACCGCCTACTATGATGACGACATCTTTGACGAGCTGGATGATGACCTTTACGATGATGAATATGAAGACGACTACGATAATGAGTATGAAGACGACTACGACGATCCTCGTAACAACCGACAAAAAGAGAAAAAAAGCCGCAAAAATCGTGGTGTAAAAGTTCCAAATGTTGCAAAACCGGTTGCAAAAACCGCTAAAGCCGGAGGAAAGATCCTATTCAAATTCATCAATCTTCTGTTAAGAATGGGAACACTTCTGCTGATTGCCTGGATCATCTATCTTTTGGGACTGCATTTTCTGGCCAATGCCGGTTCGTTTGGCAATATTGTTTCCCGCTTAACATCAGCGGATCAGGAACTGATCGCATATCTGGCGATTGGTGCGGTATTATTGCTCTATGAAGTGATCATCTTTTTCTGCGTTCTCGGAGGAAGCAAGAAACAGGGACGCAGAGGAAACAGTATTGATAATGGGCGTGGACTTACATCCTTTATTATCATTGCTGTCGGATCATATCTGTCCGCAATGTTTGCCGTACTCATCCCACAGGCTCCTGCCGCACTTCTGGGTATTCATAATGCTCTGACTGTATACGGCGGATTAAAAGACACACTGCTTCCGATCTGTATCGCCGGAGTTGTAAGCTGTATCATACGTAAATTTATAATCAAATAATATAGAAGCTATACACAAAAATCCTGAAGTTCTAATCAAGAAAAACTTCAGGATTTTTATTTTGCTATACAGTGAACTTGCCACCTACCGGATCTACCACCGGCAGCTCCTTACGGGCGCTTTGGCAACCGGCAACTTCTCTTGCATACTTTGGTATCAAAAAAGACACTGCCTGCAACCGGCAATGTCTCTGCAAATGCGGATAACAGGACTTGAACCTGCACGTCATGGACACTAGATCCTAAGTCTAGCGCGTCTGCCAATTCCGCCATATCCGCGTGTAAACAAAATGCAGATTCTTCATTTTGAAAAACCTGCATTCGTACTGAGCGTGCGGGGATTCGAACCCCGGACAACTTGATTAAAAGTCAAGTGCTCTAC
>OLRJ01000486.1_pt1 | contig 40925 bp, 37 predicted proteins | sample 1672741 | NCBI WGS metagenome assembly OLRJ01 (sample SAMEA3136719, study PRJEB25190) | human gut metagenome | biome: human gut; feature: human-associated habitat; material: faeces | place: Austria | collected 2013 | reverse complement strand
TCAGAACGTCGTGAGACAGTTCGGTCCCTATCTGTCGTGGGCGCAGGATATTTGAAAGGCGCTGTCCCTAGTACGAGAGGACCGGGATGGACGAACCTCTGGTGCACCAGTTGTCACGCCAGTGGCACAGCTGGGCAGCTATGTTCGGATCGGATAAACGCTGAAAGCATCTAAGCGTGAAGCCGGCCTTAAGATAAGATATCCCACTGAGTCAATCAGGTAAGACCCCTTGAAGACTACAAGGTTGATAGGCACAGAGTGTAAGCGGAGTGATCCGTTCAGCTAGTGTGTACTAATAGGTCGAGGGCTTGACCCCATCTTTAAGAGATACTCTATTTGCTAAAGCAGTTCGATATTCAGTTTTGAGGGTACATCCTCAGAAAAAAGAGACGGTCGGTGTCGATGACGGTGAGGTTCCACCTGTTCCCATTCCGAACACAGAAGTTAAGCTCACTTGTGCCGAAGATAGTTGGCTGGAAACGGCCTGTGAAAATAGGTAGATGCCGGCTTCTCTTTTTTATGGCCCGTTGGTCAAGCGGTTAAGACAGCGGCCTCTCACGCCGTTAACGTGGGTTCGATTCCCGCACGGGTCACTTGCTGAAAGCATCAAAATCTGACGATTATTCGTTTGGTTTTGGTGCTTTTCTTTTTGTCTGCATTGCGCATACCACACTTTTACCAAACTCGCGTAATTCTGTCGAGAGAGAAGCTCCAGGGGAGAGGGCGGTCTGTTGTTCCCACATGCAGTATAAAAGCGAAGTGAACAACCAGTAAAGGGGCTTTCGCGGCATATCCGCGCCTTTTTGATAATATGAGGCTGTGCGGTATTCCATGCCCCCCTGACAGCCTGTTAATTCGCTTTTGGGTGCTAATCGCAGAACAAACAGAAAGCATATCCCGATGGGATAGATTTTTCAAATTGAAAAAAGAAATCTCCCCCTGCCCGGATGATGGGAAAGGGGAGATTGTGCGTTATGGGATTGTGTGGAGTAGGAGAAAGTCACGCACCAGACGCATTTGCCGCCGTACTTAATCCAACAACCGACACCCATTTGGGCGCGAGAAGGATTCATAAGGATTTCACTATAAATACAATATCATTATTGAAAGTGTATGACTTGATTATTTCGACAAAATTCGATACAATAAAATGAACTGTTTTTGTGGATCAGAGGTGACGTTTTGAAAAAGGCAGGTAAGAAAAATGCCTATATTCCGCGGGTGCTGATGATGGTGCTGACCACCGTTTTGATCGGCGTGATCGTGGCGATCATGCTGGTGGTGGGGCAGATCCAGGGCACGGCACGGGTGGTCAACTATGCGGGCCTGGTCCGCGGCGAGACACAGCGCATCGTCAAGCTGGAAAACGCCGGTCTGCCGCAGGACGGCATGATCGATGACGTGACCTCGTTCATCGCAGGTCTGCGCTTTGGCAGTAATGAGCTGCAGTTGGTGCGGCTGAACGACGTTAACTTTCAAAACAAAATGGCCGAGCTTTCCGACGAGTTTGAAACGCTGAAAAAGGAGATCCAGCTCGTGCGCACGGTCGGCTACCACCAAACCGATATTATCCAGCAGAGTGAGGACTTCTTTGCCATCTGCGACGAGGCAACTGGCCTGGCGGCGGCCTACTCCCAGCGCCGTGCCACAATTTTGAGTTACCTAGAAAATGTAGCCGTAGCGGACATCGTTGCCCTGGTGGCGCTGATTGCCCTGGAGCTTTTCCACGCGCTGCAGTTTGCGGCCCAGAACCGTGTGCTGCAAACCAAGGTTTACAAAGATGAAGCTACCGGCCTGCCCAACAAAAACAAGTGCGAGGAACTGCTGAACCGGAAGGACCCGATCCCGGCAGAGGAGCCGGTCGCCGTCTGCGTGTTTGACTTAAATAACCTGCGCACTATCAACAATACAATGGGCCACGAAAAGGGTGACGAGTATATCCGCAATTTTGCCCAGGAATTGCGCACCGCTGCGCCGGAGGACCAGTTTGTGGGCCGCGATGGCGGCGATGAATTCCTGATGATTCTGCGCGGGATGGACCATGCCGCCGTGCGCCATTGCCTGCAGCAAATTCGTCATCATATTCTGGACTACTCAGCCCACCACCCCGAAATGCCGCTGAGCTACGCGGTCGGCTACGGTCTTTCCACCGACCTGGAAGTGCCCACTATGCGGGAACTGTTCCGCGAGGCCGACAAAAACATGTACATCGACAAAAACCGCGCCAAGATGGAGGAGGCCGATGTACAGCACCGCACCAATCTGGCCATGCTCAACTTTGTCAAAAAGCAGGGCTACCACTTCTCGTTGTGCCTGTATTGCGACGCCCAGCAGGACCGCTACCGTGCCCTGCGCGCCGGGGCAGAGGCTTTTCTGGCGGCGGATGGCAACTACACCGGCGCTGCCGAGCAGATCGCCTGGCAGCTGTGCGAGGCAGGCCAGCGGCATGCCCTGCGCGACGCGCTGCAGCTGGCCAACTTGCAGCAGGTGTTAAAACCGGACGCGCCGCTGGTACTGGAGTTCCAGCGCAAAGACGAAGATACCATCCACCGCGGCCGTCTGACCGCGCTGTATGGCGATGCGGTCGACGGCAAGCTGCATCACTTTGTCCTGGGGGTAGAATATTTCCGTGACAGCGACGAAAAAATCGTCAACGAGCGCAAGCCCCTGACCCAATACTATGAGCAGGTCAAGCAATCCATCCTGGAAAGCGGCGACTACGTGGACGCCCTGATGCAGACGGCCGAGGCCGTCTACACCGTGGACCTGACCCACGACAGCGTGGAGAACATCTTCTGCCGTGAGGGCGCGCGGGAGCGCATCAACGCCAAGGTGGAGGTGCCATGCTCCTACGACGAATACTGCCGCATCCGCAACGATCTGGTCAGCCCGGACACACGGGAGAACTTCCGCATTATGGACTCCTCAGCTAAGATGCTGGAACGCTACCGCAACGGCGAGCGGCAGGTGACCGTCGAATACCAGGAGACTACCGCTGACGGCGGGCATATTTGGCTGCAGAAAACGATGCTGATGTCTGAGGACACCGTCTACGACCGCCAACTGGGCCACGAGCGGACGATCATCTACGGCATCATACTGCTGAAAGACACCTCGGCCTTCCACGAAAAGGATGAGCAGGAGAACCGCCGCCTGGAGGCCGCCTATCAGGCGGCTGACTTCGAGAGCAAGGCCAAGACCGAATTCCTGAACCGCATGAGCCATGATGTGCGCACGCCTATCAACGGCATTATGGGCATGCTGGACATTATCCGCAGCCACCGGGACGACGAAGCCCGTGTGAACGATTGCCTGCAAAAGATTCAGCTTTCCGCCAGCCACTTGCAAGCGCTGGTCAACGACGTGCTGGACATGAGCAAGCTGAAATCCAAGGAGACTACGCTGGAAAAGATGCCCTTTGAGCTGACCGCGCTGCTGAAAGAGGCTGCGGACCTTGTGGACGCCCAGCTGATCGAGACCGGCATCACCCACACCCGCCATAAACCGGAGTGCAGTCACACCCATCTGATCGGCTGCCCCGTGCAGCTGCGGCAGATCATGGTGAACCTACTCAGCAATGCCATCAAGTACAACCGCCCCGACGGCCGCATCGACACCTATACCAAAGAACTTTCCTGCGAGAACGGCACCGTCTGGTACGAGTTTACCATCACCGATACCGGCGTGGGCATGAGCGAGGCGTTTGTAAAGAACGAATTGTTCCGCCCCTTTACGCAGGAAAAATCCGATGCCCGCACCCAGTACAAGGGCACCGGCCTGGGGATGTCTATCGTCAAGGAGCTGCTGAACAAACTGGGCGGTTCCATCCAGGTAAGCAGTACCCAGGGGCAGGGCACGACCTTTGCGTTCCGCCTGCCCTTTGCGGTGGACACACAGGATGAAGAAACGCTGGAGCATATCAGCACGGACAAATCCTGCAAGCTGGCCGGTGTGCAGGTGCTTCTGGTCGAGGACAATGAGATCAATATGGAGATCGCAGAATTCTATCTGACCGAGCGCGGTGCGGCCGTGGCCAAGGCCTGGAACGGCCGGGAAGCTGTAGAAAAAGTCAAAGCCGAACCCCGGCGCTTTGACGTTGTGCTGATGGATGTGATGATGCCGGTGCTGGACGGCCTGGCAGCTACGCGGGAGATCCGCGCCCTGCCGTACCCGGCAGCTGGGGTGCCCATCCTGGCCATGACGGCCCAGGATACCAGGGAGGCTGAGCAGGAGTGCAAAGACGCTGGTATGAACGACTACCTGGCCAAGCCCGTGGACCCGGACCGCATGGCGGAGAAGATACTGCACTGGACCCGTCAGCAGGCAGAAACTTCCAGCCCGGCACAACCTGCCGCTACTTGACAAAAATGCATGGTTATGTTACACTAACCATGCTTCACAGCTAACCAGATTCCCTACACCTTGCGTGCGGGGAATTTTTATGTGCTAGAGGTTAGCTAATTCTAACTTTTTATAGAGAGGGTACTTATGCAATCCAACAACAAACTTACCATCCCGGATCTGATCTCCATCGGCGTGTTTACGGCTATCTACTTTGTGCTGGTCACCATCGCCACCTTTGCCAGCGCGTTGCTGCTGCCTGGTGTGTCCAACATCTTTTTGCCTGCCATCGCGGCGCTGATCTCTGGCAGCGTCTACATGCTGCTGGCGGCCAAACTGCAAAAGTTCGGCGGCATCACCATCATGGGTCTGGTCATGGGGCTGTTTTTCTTCGTCTCCGGCCACTTTGTGTTGTCCTTTGCTGCCAACATCCTGTTCGGCGTCCTGGCCGATTGGGTGGCCTCGCTGGGCAAGTATCATGACCGCAAGCTGCTGTTCGTCAGCTACATCCTGTTCTCCTACGGCCTTACCGGTCCCATCCTGCCGCTGTGGTTCATGAAGGATGCCTACGTGGCCGCCCTGCAGGCCCGCGGCAAGGACGCCGCCTATATCGACGCCCTGTTTGCGCCCATCAACACGGGTACTTTCATCGTCTGCCTGGTGTCCATTCTGGTGTGCGCGGTCATTGGCGGGCTGTTTGGCCAAAAGATGATCAAAAAACACTTCGCCAAAGCAGGTATCGTCTGATGCGGTTCCGCATGGACCCGCGTGCCAAGCTGTATTTGCTGCTGCTGGCGAATCTGATGCTCTTTTTCCACGTCAGCCTGGCGGCGGAGGCTATCATGGCAGTGCTGTTTCTGCTGTTGTTTTTCCTCTCCGGGCGCTGTGCGGCCGGGCTGCGGCTGACAGCCATCTACGGTGTGTTGCTGGCGCTGGACCTATGGGCCGTGCCCCGGGCCGAGAACAGCCCGTTTCTCAATGTGGTGGCCATCTTCTCGATAGGTATCCGCATGATGCTGCCCTGCATCATCACCGGTGCGTATGCGTTTTCCACTACCACGGCGGGGGAACTGGTCTATGCGCTGCGCAGCATGCACGTGCCGGAATGTGTCATCATCCCCTGCGCGGTGGTCATCCGCTTTTTCCCCACGGTGGGCGAGGACTACCGCCAGATCCGCGCAGCCATGGCGCTGCGCGGCATCGCTGAGGGCAAAGCGGCGCTGCTGCTCCACCCGGCGCAGTCGCTGGAGTACATCCTGATGCCGCTGCTGATGAACGGTAACAACGTGGCGCAGGACCTCTCGGTCGCGGCGCTGACGAAGGGAATCGGCCTGCCGGGGCGGCACACCAGCATGATCGAACTGTGCCCCAAGGCGGCGGACATTCTCTACTCGCTGCTCTGCACGCTGCCGATGCTGCTTTTCTGGGGAGGTGTGCTGTGATGGCAGATAATAATACCAACGCCCCGCTGATTGAGACCAGTGCCGTCGGCTTTACCTACCAGGGAAGCGAGACCCCAGCTCTGCAGGACGTGACCCTGTCCATCGGGGCAGGGGAGTGCGTGCTGCTGTGCGGCAAAAGCGGCTGCGGAAAAACCACCTTCACCCGTCTGCTTAACGGCTTGGCTCCGGCGTTTTTCCCCGGCCGGATGCTGGGCAGCTGCCACGTAGGCGACCTGCTGGCAGGCACCGCCGCCATTGAGGAATACGTGCCGCTGGTGGGCAGCGTGTTCCAAAACCCCAAGACCCAATATTTTAATGTGGACACCACCGCCGAGCTGGCCTTCCCCTGCGAGAATGTGGGGATGCCATCGACCGAGATCCGCAGCCGCGTGCAGGATTGCGCCCGGCGGTTCGGCCTGACTGGGCTGATGGACCGCAGTATCTTCCGCCTGTCTGGCGGCGAGAAGCAGCGCATCGCCTTTGCCGCCGCCAGCATGCTGGGCCCGCGCCTGTTGGTGCTGGACGAACCCACCAGCAACCTGGACGCCGGAGCCATCGTACAGCTGCACGATATGATCGCCGCAATGAAAGAGGCGGGCGTCACCATCGTACTGGCAGAGCACCGCCTGGCCTGGATCACCGACCTGGCGGACCGCTATTTCTTCTTTGAGGAGGGCCGCCTGGCTGCCCAGTGGACGGCTGCCGCGTTTGCCGCCCTCACGGCGAAGGCCCTTACCGCCCGCGGTCTGCGTGCCCGGGAACTGGCACCCTGCCGCGCCCGATTGAGGGAAAAGTCGGCGACCTCCAATGGGCCAGCCCCGGCGCAGGCGGCCATTCAAAGCAAAGGGTTGACCTTGGGCTACAGCAAGCGCAGCCCCATCCGCACACTGCCTGACTTCTCGCTGGCCTATGGTGAGATCGTGGGCCTGATGGGCCACAACGGCATTGGCAAAAGTACGCTGGCACGCACCCTTTGCGGGCTGCTCAAACCTCTGGGCGGGCAGATCCTCTGGGACGGCACACCGGCCAAGCCCCGCAGCTGCACCCGCCGCAGCTTTTTGGTTATGCAGGATGTCAACTATCAGCTGTTCAGCGACAGCGTGCGGGAGGAAGTGCTGCTGGGCGCTGCCCAACCGGAACGCTGTGACGAGATATTGGCCGCCCTGGGCCTGACCACGCTGGCCGACCGCCACCCCATGAGCCTGAGCGGCGGGCAGAAGCAGCGCGTTGTGGTGGCCGCGGCCATGCTCTCCGGCAAGGATCTGATCGTGCTGGACGAGCCCACCAGCGGCCTGGACCATGCCCACATGCAGCAGGTCGGCCAGCTGTTGCAGCAGTTAAAACAGGCAGGCAAAATCGTGCTGGTCATCACCCACGACGAAGAACTGGTCGCCGATTGGTGCGACCGCGTGATCCAGTGGAACGACAAGGAGGAAAGAGGACGATGAACTACCAACAAAAAGATTGGCTGGGCAGCTGGCAGAATTTTGAGAGTTATCTGGTCAGCACCGCCCCCGCCATGCAGGCATGTTGGACGCAGGCCGAAGAAGCCGCCAAAGCCCTGCCGATGTTTCAGGCGGGCGTAAAAACGTTCTGGCAGCGGGCGTGCGGCACGGCACTGGCAGGTCCCGTACTGGGTGGCTGGCAGATCGAAGCTGCCAACGCCCAGGATCTGCGCATCACCTGGCTGGATGCTGCCGGTCAGCCGCTGGACAGCGCCGTTTACCACTTTGCCGGCGCACTGGAAAAAGGGCTGGAGGGAAAAGTCTGTGCCAAGTTTGAGACAGCCGGTGCCCTGCAGCACCCGCAGTTCCGCTGCCTGCTGGCCATGCCGCCGATGCCGGAGCGCACCGCCCGTGCCCATGGCGGCTTGCTGAGCCACCTGCATTTCCAGTATGCAGCCGGCTGGACCGCCCTTGTTGGTACAGACGGCAAGCTCAGCCATCCCATGTGGTACCCCACCATGTGCGATGGTGCAGGCACCCTGCTGGAGCAGTGCAACATTGTGCGGGCCATGCACCATCTGACCTGCTGGACCGAGCTGCCTGTGTGAATCCTGTCGAATCGCTGAAAAGTCCCTCTTCTTTTTTGGCGTAAAAGTCAATTGTATGTGCCGTAGTCCTGTGTTATCATACAATTAAGAATGGTTTGTTTAATTGCAACCAAGTGCAGGAGGAGTCAATATGAAAACCAAACAGGAACTGGCCGGTATCTACGTAGCCAGCATTACTGCGTATGACCAGGCGGGCAATGTGGACGCTGCCGCGCTGCAAAAACTGATGCAGCGCAACATCAACGAGGGCGCTGCAGGCTTCTTTGTGGGCGGCAGCAGCGGCGAGTGCTTTATGCTGACCGAAGCCGAGCGCGTGCAGGTGTTTGAAGCTGCCGCAGCCTACGCCGGTAAAACTAATCTGATCGCCCACGTGGGCGCCATTGGCACCGCCGAGGCCGTCCGCTACGCCAAGGCCGCTATGGGTATGGGCTACGATGTGGTTGCCGCCACCGCCCCGTTCTACTACGGCTTCTCTCCCAAAGAGGTCTGCCGCTACTACTACGACATTGCTGAAGCTTCCGGAAGCCCGGTGCTGATCTACAACTTCCCCGGCAATACCCACCGCGAATTTGACGTTGCCAACCCGGATTACATCCAGCTGTTCAAGAGCGGTGCTATCCTGGGCGTCAAGCAGACCAACTACAACCTGTTCCAGATGGAGCGCATCCTCAACCTGAACCCAGACCTCATCGCCTTTGACGGTTACGATGAAACGATGGTTGCTGGCCAGGCCCTGGGCAGCAGCGGTTCCATCGGCAGCACCTTCAACATGATGCTGCCCCACTACAAGAAGATCTTCGACCTGTTCGACGCAGGCAAACGGGAGGAAGCCCTCGCCCTGCAGCACAAAGCCAACAACTGCATGGAGGCTATGTGCCGTGTGGGCCTGATCCCCGCCATCAAGTACGAGCTGGCCCGTCAGGGTTACCCCGTCGGCGAGGCCCGCCGTCCCTTCAGCCCCCTGACCGATGAGCAGAAAGCTTATGTGGACGGCGTGCTGGATGAGTACCTTGTTAAATAACTCCAATACACAATAAAAAATCCGCTGGACGTTGCAGCCCAGCGGATTTTTGTATATTACAGGAAATTACAGCTTGCGCACCTTAAAGCGGATGCGCACGTAGTCTACGTACCACACGCCGTCGTGCAGCAGCACGGGGCGCAGATCCTCTACGGTCTCGTCGATGATCTGTGCCGCCAGCGCGGGATCGACCCCGGAAAAGGGAGCCGTATCAAACATACGGATCCAATCGGCCAGTCCGTCCGGGCCGTTTTGCTTGGTGGGGCGGTCAAACAGCGTGGCAAACTCCACACGGAAACCGGCCTTCTCCAGCAGCGGCGCGTACTCGCCTATGGTAGGAAAGTAGAAGGTGCGGCGGTAATGCAGCCCGTGGGCGGCAAACCGTTTTTCCAGCGCAGCATGCACCGTCTCGGCGCAGCCCTTGCCGCCAAACTCGCAGACCAGCAGACCGCCAGATTTGATCTGGCTGGCAATGTGGTCCAGCATGGCCTGCTGCTTGTCGGCATCGATCCAGTGCAGCACGGCATTGGAAAACACCGCGTCCACCGGCTCGTCCAGCGTAAAGTCCAGCGCGTTGCCAGGCAGAAACTTCAGCTCCTGGTGACCCTCGCGAGCCAGCTCCAGCATCTCTGCCGAGGCATCCACGCCGGTTACATCATAGCCGCGGGCAGCCAGCTGCTCTGTCAGTGCACCGTTGCCGCAGCCCAGGTCTACCACGCGGGACCCGGGGGCGGCATCCAGCAGATCCATCACGGCTTCGCCGTACTGCGGCACGAACGAAAAATCTTTTTTGTACTTTTCAGCATCCCAGAAAATGTTCATGGGTCAAATCCGCACCTTTCTGTAAGCATTATTCCGGCAAAGCCTCGGGGGTTGCGTCCGTATCAACAGCCTCCGGCAGGCGGGGCGTGCGGCCGGTTTTTTCCATCATTTCCTCATACAGGCCGCTGGCGGCTTCGGGCGAGTAGCCGTACACCAAAAAAGCGTCCATTACGTAGGGGGAGTAGGGAATACCTGTCAGGGTCTTGGCAAAGGACATGGCCGCGATCTCGCCCAGCACCGACACGCCGGAACGGTTATGCAGCGGCTTGGGTGCCCACAGCTCGATCTTGTAGGTGCGGGTCCAGATCTCCTTCTTATACTTCTCCTCCACAAAGTGGAAAAGCTCATGCCCTAGCAGCAGCTTGGCAATATCCAGCTGGCCGGTCAGCGCATGGGAGACACCCGGCTCGCTTAACAAAGCGCGGCCTTTGCGGACGCCGTCCATATAGATGTGGATGTTGTTCGGCTCGCGAAACTCCGCAAACAGGACACGCTCTGCGTTCTGCGGCATATCAGGATAATCCACATTCAAGCCCAGCTGCTTGGCCAGCTTTTCAGGGTCACGCATGCCGTACTGCTTCGCCAGCTTCTCAGCGTACTCACGCCCGCAGGCAATGGCCTGACGGGTAAGGTCAAGGCGCTGTTCATCATTGAACTTACCATTCAGCGGCTCGCGAGAGAAAGCATACTTGGCCCACTCGTCCTCGGGGATGCGGCAGAGATCTTCTACAATCATGCCTACCGGGCGTACCGTGTAGTGGGGCATCTCGCCATAACGGGTGCGCTGCTTGCCAAACAGGCCGTCGGCAATGGGTTTGAGTAATTCCTGAAACCGTTCCTTTGTCATGTTCGTTCACTTTCCAAAAACGGCTCCGCAGAGCGCGGAGCCGTCTTTTGTGTTATTTGGGTTGAATCAGCGGACGTCGTTCACGGAAGCAACAACGATGATGTCCTCATCGGGCTCACGATCCATGATGTCCAGATCCATCAACAGCATGACCTGATCCAGGTCAACAGCAGAGTAGTCGCAGACACGGGGGCCAACGCAGACGAAGTAGTCGGGACGCAGGACCGTATCAGTCTTGAACACGGCCATATCCTTCCACAGCTCTTCGACCTTCTCCTTGTACTCGCCAGCCTTGACCTTGGCGGCCACGCCGTCAGAGCACTGGACCTTGATGAAGCCCTTCTTATCGACGATACGGATGGGATGACGATCGCCCATGTCGCCGGTGTAGACGTAGAACTTATCGGTCTTCTCAGCCAGGCGGATGTTGGAGACCTTGGCACCAAAGTCTTCCTTAGCCAGCTGCTCAGCCTCAGCCTCGTCGCACTCCTTCAGCAGGTCAGTGGTCTTGACCTCGGTAGAACCGGTGGCGATAGCGGTGACCTTACCGGTCTGGCTGTCGATCTCGATATGAACTTCAACAGTGTCGGGAGAAGCACCGGAACCGATGGCGGCGTCGGTAGCTTCCTTCTTCAACTCCTTGATGTCTTCCTGGGTCGGGTTCGGGATAACACGTTCGACAACGTCACGAACCATGGACAGGGCAACACCGATGGAGGAGATGACCTCGGCGTTCTCGGGGATGGAGTACTGCAGGCCCATCTTCTTGGCGCAGTAGGGGACCAGAGAGGCAGCACCGCCGCCGCAGCCAACCAGCTTCATGGCGTCGTGGTCCAGCTGATACTTGTCAGCCAGGGCGTTGATACAGGCGTTGACCTTCTCAAAGTCCTTGTCCAGGATCTGGGTAGCCAGCTCCTCAACGGTGATGCCCAGCTTGTCAGCAACGGGCTGCATGCACTTGCGGGCAGCGCTGGCGTTGCCGTGTGCGAAGTACTTCTCGTCGATCAGGCCCAGCACGTTGGCAGCGTCGGTGTTGGTGAAGCAGATACGCTTGCCGCTTGCCAGTTTGATGGCAACGTAGTCAGAGGGGTCACCCGGCTTCGGGCTCAGCATCTCGATAGTCAGCGGGCCGGCGTCGATCTCCTCCTCAGGAGTGAAGCAGGCGTACTCGCAGCCAGCGATGTGGGCGGAACGGGGGCCGACGTCCTCAACGCCATGGTCGTTGATACGGACCATGGAACCACCGGCGCAGCCCAGGATGCGGACATCCAGAGAGTTGATGTAGGTATCGTGGCCGCCGATCTGGGCGTAGTCAACGCCGGGACGGCCGTTCTTGATAACACCGATGTTGGTGGTGGTGCCGCCGACCTCAAAGTAGATGGCGTTGGAAGCACGCAGATACATCAGGGAACCCATGACGGAAGCAGCAGGGCCGGACAGAGCAGTCAGGATGGGACGCTTACGCATCTCGCTGATCTCCATAACGCCGCCGTCGCCGCGCATGATCATCAGGGGAACGGTAACGCCAGCGTTGCGGACAGAGCTCTCGGTGGCGTTTGCGGTAGCCATCATCTTGGGCAGAATGGAAGCGTTGATGGCGGCAGTGCGGGTACGGCGGGTCAGGCCGTACAGCTTGGTGATGTCAGAAGCCATGGAAACAGGCAGGCCCTGGGCCTCGGCCAGGTCATGGATCTTGATCTCTTCGTCCATGTTGTCAACGCCGAAAGCCATGGAGGCAACGATAACCTGGCTGCCTTCACCGCACAGCTCTTTGATGGCGGCATTGATCTTCTCGTCGGTCATTTCCTTCTTCTTCAGGAACTTGTTATGCACGGGGATCTTACGGCCGACCTTCTCGTCCAGGATGATGTCCTTCAGGTTCAGCTGGCGCTTTGCCAGAAAGCCTTCCAGGCCGCCGCCTGCAACACCGATGACACCGACGGAAGCAACGTCGCCCTCGATGAAGGCGTTGGTTGCCTGGGTGGTGGAGTGCGCAACGAAGACGACGTCCTCAGGGGCAATGTTGTTCTCGGCCATGCAGTTTTTGAAGGACTGCACAACGCCGGCGGCAACGCCATCCTTGTCGTCGTGGGTGGTCTTAACTTCGTTCTTGCCAATGATCTCATGGGTCAGGTTGTCCATGGCGACACACTTGGTGTAAGTACCGCCGACGTCAATGCCCATGCGAACAGCGCGATGTTCTGCCATTCAGTTTTCCTCCTAAATGTTTCTCAGTAGGGTAGGGGAGTGTTTCTTCTCCTTAAAAAGTTAGGTGCCGCCGCCTTCGAGGCGGCGGCACCCTAATTTACGGTTTAACTTACAGGTTCAAAGTGGATCAGACAAACCACTCGGCGCCCAGACCGCTCATGGTGACGAAGGTCAGGATGTACAGCAGGATGCCGCAGATGTAAGTCATGGGGATGGAGAGCTTCAGGTAATCCTTAGACTCAACCTTGGTGTAGGCAAGGCCCCAAGCAACCCAGGACTGGGTGATGCAGGAACCGATGTTGACGGTGATGGTGGGGATTGCGAAGACACAATACAGGAACGGGACGCTGAAGGAAGCGACACCGCGCAGAACGCCCAGAGTAGCAGCACCGCAGCCAACCAGGGTCATAGGACCACGGAAGAGGCCCAGAGCCAGCAGGACGGCGAACAGGATGCAGACGACCAGCTCGCTCTTCGGCATGACGGGGCCCAGAACGGCCTTGAAGAACGGGGAAGCGTAAGTAGCAACACTGTTGAACATGGGCAGGGTCAGCAGGAAGCCAACCAGGGGAGCGGTATCAACAACGCCGTCATAGTACAGCTTGTTGACCAGCTGGCAGTTCTCCTTGAAGGAGCCCTTCATCTTGCCGCAGAGGAACAGAGCAGCAAAACCAGCGATGACGAAACCGCCGATAACGGAGAAGTCGAGCCAGATCTTCAGCACAACGGGAACGATGGGCAGGATCAAGGTATACAGAGGAGCATCCTTCTGCTCGGAAGCGCCACGGGTCTGAGCGGCCCAAGCATGGCTGGTCTTGCTCTTCTTCAGGAAGAAGCCGGCCAGGATGGTGGTGACGACAACAGAGATGATCAGAGCGGCATAGCCCCACTTGCCAGCGTACCAGCCCAGGGTGAAGTCGGGCATCTCATCGACGTCGATGAAGAAAGCACGATACTGAGCGAAGTTGACGGGGTTCAGATAGATACCAGCGGCAACAGACTCCATGAAGCTGAACATGGCGATTGCCTTGGGAACACCCAGGGACATCATGATGGGCAGGACGATAACGCCGATGGCGATAACGGGGCCGGCACCGGTCATGGCGGTGAAGATGATAGCGGTAACGATGTTCAGCAGGGCGATGGTGACCATGGGCTTATCGCCGCCCAGCTCAACAGTCTTACGGATCAGGGTGGAAGCAATGCCGGTCTCCATCAGGACGCGGCCGAACCAAGCGCCCCAGCAGACGTTGACCAGCGTGGTGCCCCAGCCTTCGGGGGCGGACTGGTAGATCTTGTTCAGGATGGCAATGGCCTTAACAGGCTCGCCATTCGAATAGAAAGCAGTGGTGGACAGGAACTCGGGAGATGCAAAAGCAGCGCCCAGGAAGGACAGTGCAGTCCACAGAATAGTAATGATAAGGAAGCCGATCATCAGGTTGTGGCCCTTAATGCAGTAATAAGCCAGGCCGAAGAACGTGAGGAGCAGCAAAATACCGACTACGAACTCCAAGGTAAATACCCCTTTCTTTAATTACAATGATTCTCTCCTGGCTGCTTGGCGCAGCCATTTGCCGGGAATATGCTTTCCTCCTTTCATACAGTATAAACTAGTACCTTATTCATATTACCAAAGCGGATACGGACCGTTTTGGTATTTAAGGCGTCCTTCCAAACGGTAGGGAAGCCTTAAGGCAAATTAAAAGTTGAGATCCTCAGATTTCTCGTTCTCGTAGAAGTACTGCGGGTATAACCGCCGCAGGTGGTCTGCGTCACGGGTGATGAATCCCAGATGCTGGTGGCACATTACGGCAATGGCCTCGGCATCACGCCTGCGTAAGCAGTCCAGCATCATGCGGTGCTCAGTCAAAGTGTTCTCCCAACTGGCAACGGCAACCATGTGTACCTTGTAACTGTAGGTCATGATCTGCAGCTGACGGATGCGCATCATGTCGCAGTTGATGATGGAGATACTGTCCCACGCGTGTTCCCGCCCGCAGTATTCATAAAACAGATGGTGCATGCGAGTGTCTTCATCCAGCAGATCGGAGGAGGCCTGGTCGTCGTAATACCGGCGCTGCTTGCGCAGGCTTTCTTCCAGAGCCTCAAACTGTTCCGGGGTGATGCCGGTGCTGCAAAGCTGGCGCAGGACACTTTCTTCCAGCACCGTCCGCAGAAAGACAGCGTGGTGCAGGCGGTTGATCGAGATCCGGCTGACCTGGGTGCCGCGCTGGGGAAAAACCTCTACGCAGCCTTCCTCAGCCAGGCGGGCAATCGCCTCGCGCACGGTAGCGCGGCTGGTACCCATCTGGGATGCCAGGGCGTTTTCACTCAGGAACTCTCCGGGCAGGAGGGTGAAGTCAATGATGCGGTGCCGAAGCTGGCTGTAAGCATCATCAGGCCCTGTGATCGCTGGTGGTGTAGTAAGCTGTGGCATGTACTGTACCTCGCTTCCCTGTGTGAACATTGCTGCATACTAGATGTAGTAGAACGGACCGGGGAAACCGCGGCCGGTCGCTGTGCATACAAGCAACTGCACACCAGTACCATCGGGTCTGACAATAAAATAGCACGCTTTCTTGGGATTTGCAAGCCTTTTTTGACACTTTTTCTTTTTTTTTACGAGAAAGTTTGAATGTTTCGTCAAAATGAACAACAAGTTTTCAACAATTTTGGCATACAAGTCAGTCTTGCAATTTGTCGAGTGATGCGTTATACTATAGGTGAACCTGGGGACAGCGCACGAAAATTGCTCTGTCCACACCAGCGGTACACTACAATACTGATACCACAGAATGTGGATGCGCTGGATTATTTACCCCACTAAGCCGGAAAGGAGCTGATAAATATGCAGACGGATGTACGCAGTGTACGTGCCCCCGAAGAATCCGCCCGTGCGTTTGTTTATCGCGTTCTTTCTACTTATATAAAGGAGATGTTCCTGCATCCCGGCGAGAAACTGGCTGAGACCGATGTAGCCGCTGAGCTGCAGGTCAGCCGCACTCCGGTGCATGATACTTTCTCCCGTTTAGAGCGCGAGAAGATGCTGCGCCCGGTGCCCCGCGGGGCCATGGTGCCGCCGCTGAACACCGACATGATCCGCCAGACGGTGTGGATGCACCGCACGGTCAGCCAGGCGGTTTTGGGCGAATTGTACAATCACCGCCCGACTACGCTGGAGCCGCTGGAGCATTGTGTGGCGGCCGAGCTGGAAGCCTTGCAGGGCGGCGCCATCATCAAAATGGCACGCCTGCATCTGGAGTTCCACCGCACCTTGTACTCTCTGGCAGGGCGTGAGCCTGTCATGGATGTACTGGAGCGCAACAGCGGCGATTTATACCGGCTGCTCCGCATGATGGAAAGCGCCGACCTCTGGCGCTATGTGGCCGAGCAGCACTCCACCATCGTGCAGGGCCTGGCCATGCGTGACTACGAGATGGCTGCCCACGCGCTGGAAGCTGAGTTTGACCTGATGAAGCCGCTTTTGGAAGAATGCCGCTACCAGCGGCCTTACTTCTTTGAATGATTTCATTTGAACCATTCCGGGACAGCCCTGCGGGCGCTGCCTGGCAGACAGACCCCGGTGGGAAATATATTATATATTATTATAAAGTAAACGGATTCGGAAGGAGCAACTACCTATGAAAATCGCAGTTCTTGGTTCCGGCGCCATGGGCGGGCTGTACAGCTCGTACCTGAGCCGCCACAACGAAGTGACCGTGATCGATGTAAACGCCGCACTGGTGGAAAAGGTGAACGCTGAGGGCCTGGAAGTCCAGGAACCGGACGGCACCTCCAACGTCTTCCATCCCCACGCGGTTCTTTCTACCGAGGGCATGGAGCCTGTTGACCTGGTCATCGTCTTCGTCAAGGCCATGTTCAGCGAAGGCGCCCTGAACAACAACAAGGGCATCATCGGACCCGACACCTACATCATGACCCTGCAGAACGGCAGCGGCCATGAGGATCTGCTGGGTAAGTTCGTCCCGCAGGATCATATCATCATCGGTACCACCCAGCACAACGCCAGCGTAGCCGGTTTGGGCGTCACCAAGCACGGCGGCAGCGGCATGACCCACATGGGCTGCGTTGTCGGCGAAGCTGCCCGGCTGCAGAAGTTTGCTGATACCTTCACTGAGTGTGGCCTCGAGGCTGACGTTTCCGACGGCGTCCAGAAGATGATCTGGAACAAGCTGTTCACCAACGTTTCCGCCAGTGCCCTGACCGGTGCCCTGCAGGTGCCCCTGGGCTACATCTCTTCCAACGAGCACGCCTGGAAGCTCTGCTGCCAGCTGATCCGCGAGGCTGTGGATGCTGCTGCAGGCCTGGGCATGGACTTCGACTATGACGAAAAGGTCGCCGAGGTCAAGGCAGTCTGCGATAAGTCTCCCAACGGCCTGACCAGCATCTACGCTGACCTGCGCGACGGCCGCCGCAGCGAGGTCGATACCATCAGCGGCAGTGTTGTCCGCGCCGGCAAGAAGTCTGGCGTTGCTACCCCGAGCCATGAGTTCCTGGTCGAGCTGATCCACGCCATGGAGGGCCGCCCGAAGGCCTGATTTGGCACAAATCTTTTGTACTTCGGGGCGTCCGGAACCCGGATGCCCTAGAAGATAAATGCACATTTTTAAAGGAGGATTTTCCCTATGTCTGAACAGCCTTTGACTTATGATTGGGTTGCTGGCAAACCGAAAGCCGTCCCCGCTGACAAGCTGCCCCCGAAAGAATACATGAAGGGCAACCTGCACATCGTCGACCTGAGCAAGTGCGTTGACCCGTACACCGAGAGCCGCCGCTGCAACCTGTGGCGCTTCAACACCGGTGGTGACGTGCCTGACTTCCACACCAACGTGGACATCGGCAGCCATCTGGGTACCCACTGCGAGTGCCCCTACCATCACGACTCCAACTGGCCCAGCGTTGCTGAGCTGCCCCTGGATCAGTTCATGGGCCGCGGCATCTACTGCGTGCTGGATCTGCCCGAGGATCATCAGATCACCGCTGCTGACTTGGAAGCCGCTATCGGCGACCGCGTCCAGCCCGGCGATACCGTCATCCTGGACAGCCCCCACAAGATCCCTCCCTTCACCAGCCTGACCGGCGGCCCCACTGACCACCGTCTGCAGGTCGGCGCTGAGATGGCTCAGTGGCTGGCTGACCGCAAGGTCCAGTGCGTTGGTTTCGGTGATGGCGTTGCCATCGAGGGTGACGTCCGCAACGTTAAGCCCTTCCACGACATCCTGATGGCTCAGAACTGCACCTTCCTGGAAGTTCTGTGCAACCTGGAGCTGCTCAAGACCGATACTTTCTTCATCAGCTATGCTCCGATGAACATCATCGGCCTGGACTCCTGCCCGACTCGCGTTTACGCAATCGAGGGTCTGCCCGGCTTCACTCGCTAAGTTATAGCAATTCAAAGGCTTCCCCTCTGCGGGGGAAGCCTTTTTCTGAAAAAAGGAGAAGAAAACCATGGAAGGTTCGATGAAAAACCTGTTCGACCCGGCCGGTAAGGTAGCACTGGTCACTGGCGGCACCAGCGGCCTGGGCCATGCCATTGCCGAGGCGTTTTTGCAGAACGGTGTGGACGTTGCCGTCTGCAGCCGGCACCCCGAAAGCGCCCCCGAACTGGCCGAGTTGGCCGCCGCCGAAGGCCGCCGCTACCTGCCCGTCTACTGCGACATCACCAAAGAGGAAGATGTCGAGAAGATGGGCAACATCATCGAAAAAGAGCTGGGCCCCGTCACGATGCTAGTCAACAGCGCCGGCATGAACATCCTGAAGCATGCCGAGGATTACGACGCCGAGTCCTTCAATAAGGTCATGTCGCTGAACGTCCTGGGCACCCACAATGTCAGTAAAATGTGCGGCAAGCGCTGGATGATCCCTGCCCACAAGGGCCGCATTGTCAACCTGTCCTCTGCTAAGGCGTTCCTGGGTACCGACCGCGACTACACCGCCTACTGCGCCAGTAAGGGTGCCATCAACATGTACACCGCCCAGCTGGCCTGTGAGTGGGCCAAGTTCGGCATCTCGGTCAACGCCATTGCGCCGACCTTCGTCGTGACCCCCATCAACGCCGACCGCCTGTCCGACCCCGTGTTCTACAACTCGCTGGTCAAGCGCATCCCTTACGGACGTCTGGGCACTGGCAAAGATATGGCCGCCGCAGTCCTCTTCCTCTGCAGCGAGGGCTCCGAGTTTATCACTGGTGTTACCCTCAAAGTGGATGGCGGCGTGACCTCTATGCAGTAATTTCCGCATAAGGAGAGCAAAATTATGATTTCTGGCAATATCCATGAAAAAAGCAACCTGGCCGTCCTGCCCGAGCCGCTGCAGCGCGCTGTGCAGTTCCTGAAGGACAACGACCTGGCTGCCCATGAACCCGGCAGGTTTGAGCTGGACGGCGACAAAATGATCCTGCAGGTCATCGACCAGTCCACCGGCCCCCGCGAGAACCTGCGCCCCGAATGTCACCGCAAGTATATCGACGTGCAGTTCCTGGCCGCCGGCGGCCCCGAGCGCATCGGCTGGTATCCTGACCTGGGCGATAACGAGGTGGACGAGAACCTGCTGGACACCCCACGGGACATCTGCTTCTACAAGAATAACCCGAACGCCCGCGAAGGTGTCATCGAGATGCAGCCCGGCAGCTATGCCATGTTCTTCCCTTGGGATGTACACATCCCGGCCATCCAGGTAGGGGAGCCTGCCAAGATCCGCAAAATCGTCATCAAGGTCGCACTGGACACCTGCCTGTGACCTGAAGAAAGGAACCGCTGTGGAAATCGAAAAACATCTGGCCGAACTGGCCCAGGCTGACCCCCAGGCCCGCCGCACCGCTTTAGAAAACGTGCTGACTGCTGAGGGTCTGACCCCGGAGATCCAGGAATGTGAAGCGGATGAGCGCCGCAAGGCCGCCCGCAACTACCTGCTGTATACGGCCGACAAGGACGCCAAAGGACCGCTGTTCTGCGCCCATTACGACGCACACCCCGGCAGTACCGGCGCCAACGATAACGCTGCCGCCGTCTGTATCCTGATCGCCCTGGCCAAAGAGTTACAGCAGCGCAAGATACCGGCCACGATCGCCTTTTTCGATGGAGAGGAATCCGGCCACAGCGGTGCCAAACTGTTTGAGGATGGCCGCAAGCGTGAGGTGAGCTGCGTGGTTAACCTGGATATGTGCGGTTACGGCGATACCATCGCTGTCTACGCCCGCGGCAGCGAGAACCGCGCCGGTGCGCGGACCTTCTGCGCCAAGGAGCGGCTGGACGCCCACCACGGCGAACTGGTCAAGTATATGCCGGAGGGTGACAACGTTTGTTTCACCACCCGCCGCCAGCCGGTTGTCAGCATTGCCGTTATGCCCAGGTGGGATACCAAGTACCTGACGGCCATGGCCGCCCAGGGCATGGGCCTGCTGGGCCGCAGCCCCGAGTTCAAGATGATGTTGGGGGAGATGGAAGTCGCCTCCACCATGCACGGCGGCTTCCGGGATGCCATCAAGTGGGTCCAGCCCGAGGCCATGCAGATGCTGTATGACTATCTGCTGGACGCCATGACCACCCCGCCCCCGGCCAAAAAGCTGTTCGGCATTCTCTGAACAACTTTACCCGCAGCTCCGCGCAGCAGCAGGGGGGGGGCAGCCTCCTGACAGCACAGTTGCTTGTTCAGATAAATAAAGACTGCCGCACGGCTTTGGCAACAAAGCTGCGCGGCAGTTTTTGTGTTTTTGTTATACACTTACGCTGTCGATGGTAAAATATCCCGGGTAGCGCTCGATCTTGTCCATCAGGTTGCCCCTGAAGCTGGTCAGGTGCTCGCTGATCTTCACCTCGGGCTGCACGTTGTCCGGCAGGCCCATCAGCAGATAATCGCAAAATTCCCGGTGCTGGCGGGTCACACGGTCGTAATCGCAATCGCCATCCAGCGCATCGAGATAGCGCAGCCGGTCGTAGTGGGAGACCAGCCCGCGGATAGCCAGCCAGGTGTGGCTGCGCCCGCCGAAGTAGTACATCAGACGGTGGAACTCGTCGTCCAGATGGATGAACTCATCCACGGCGTCGGGCATGCGGGGCCGCAGGCTTTCCTGGTGGCACATGCAATCCCAAAGTTCCTGCACCTGGCTGCGGCCGATCTTACCAGCCACATCCTTTAATAATGCACTTTCCAGCAGCAGACGGGTGGAGTAGCCCTCCTTGACCAGCGCTGGGTCGATGCGGCTGACCTGGGTGCCCCGCTGGGGGAAGATCTCGATTAGCCAATCGTTGTGCAGTGTGGTGATGGCTTCATGCACCGGGGTACGGCTCATCTGGAACAGCTTGGCAATCTCGATCTCGCTCAGCGGTTCGCCGGGCTTTAAGCGGAATGTCATGATATTCATGCGCAGCACGCGGCAGGCGTACTCGCGGTTGCTCTCTTTGGGGCGTGGCTGGGGAACCAGCAGATCCATCGCAGACCCTCCTTTGTTGGACGCATACGATATATAGTCTTTTCACTAATATATCAGTTAAAAATCTAACATGCAACCCATTTGGCAAAACTTTGTGCAAAAGCATGATTTTTACAGAAAAAATCTGGTAAAATCAACAGTTGCAATTCGGTTTAAGCTGTGTTATGCTGATAATATCAACGGATAAGCTGATATATCAGCGAGCATCCGGCGAAGCAAGAAAAAAGCAGACACAACAAGACCACCGCGCTGATCAAAAAGGAGAGAATGAATATGAGTATTCGCGTACCTTATGAAACTGTCAAATCTACTGTTACGCAGGCGTTCCTGAATCTGGGCCTGAGCCAGGAGAAGGCTGAAAAGTGCGCTGAGATCCACACCGAGAGCAGTCTGGAAGGCATCGAGAGCCACGGCTTGAACCGTGTGCCCCGCTTTGCCGAGTATGTCCAGAAGGGCTGGGTCGATATCAATGCTGAGCCCGAGCTGGTCGGTGCAAAGGGCGCTGTTGAGAACTATGACGGCCACCTGGGCATTGGCACTCTGAACGCCACCTTCTGCATGGATCGCGCTGTGGCCCTGGCCCAAGAGCACGGCATCGGCTGCGTTGCCCTGAAGAACACCACCCACTGGATGCGCGGCGGTTCTTACGCCTGGCAGGCTGCCCAGGCCGGTTTCATCGGTATCAGCTGGACCAACACCGAGAGCTGCATGCCCATGTGGGGCTCCAAAGTCCCCGGCGTCGGCAACAACCCGTTCTGCATCGCCATCCCGCGTAAGAGCGGCCCCATCGTCCTGGATATGGCCATGAGCCAGTACGCTTACGGCAAGCTGGGCGTATATCGTCTGGCCGGCAAGCAGCTGCCCTTCCCCGGCGGCTTCGATAAGGACGGCAACCTGACCAGTGATCCCGGCGCCATCGAGGCTTCCGGCCGCATCCTGCCCACCGGTTACTGGAAGGGCTCCGGCATGGCCATTGCCCTGGACCTGGCTGCTGCTGCTATGGCTAACGGCAAGACCGGCGCTGATCTGGACCGTGAGGGCCAGGGCAGCTGCACCGGCTGCTGCCAGATCTTCATCGCCTACGATCCGTACCTGTTCGGCGAGGAAGAGGAGATTCAGGCCAAGTTTGATGACCGCGTAGCCGCTGCTGATGCTACCACCCCGGAGAAAGAGGGCGGCCATGTCACCTGCCCGGGCGAGCGCACCGCTGCTACCCGTGCCCGCAACCTGGCTGAGGGTATTGTTGTGGATGAGCAGGTCTGGCAGCAGTGCCTGGATCTGGCTGCCGGCAAGATGGACACCAAGGACATCGCCAGCACCTGCATCCTGGACAACATGAAGGAAGACGAGAAGAAGTGATTCTTCCCTCTGCTGAAAAACAAGTCCCTACCTTATTATAATAGACGATATAGAACTTATTACTTTAGAGCAAGTAAAGGAGCGTTCATTATGTATTTTGCACCGATTTCTCAGGCTACCAAGTACAACTATCTCGATGATAAATTCCAGGCTGCTTACAAGTGGCTGGCCGAGACCGACCTGGACAACACTCCCGCTGGCAGCTATCCCATCTGCGAGGGCGTGACCGCTAACGTGCAGGAGTACACCACCTTCCCCGCAAGCGAAGGCTCCTTCGAGACTCACGATAAGTTCTTCGACATCCAGTATGTCATCTCCGGCAAAGAGCAGTTCGGCGTCTGCAAGCGCGAGGGCCTGGTCCTGAAAGAGGATCACCCCGAGAACGACCTGAAGTTCTACGAGGAGCCCGCTATGAGCGGCACCGTCCTGCTGCTGCCCGGCGATATGATCGTTGTTGCCCCCGAGGATGCTCACAAGCCCCGCTGCGCAGCTGGCGAGCCGGAGTTCGTCCGTAAGGTTGTTGTTAAGGTCAAGGTCTGATCTTAGTTTTGTATCATTTGTATCTATCGCTTTTGTAACAGGAATTATAGAAAGGTCGTTATTTCATCATGAAAGCAATCAAGTTGGCAGAGCCTTGGAAAGTCTCTTGCGTTGACATTGAAAAGCCCGTGCCGAAACCCGGCGAGGCTTTGATCAAGGTGGTCGCCGCCGGAATCTGCGGCAGTGACATCGGTGCTTTCCGCGGCACCAATGGTCTGGTTTCTTATCCCCGCGTCATCGGCCACGAACTGGCTGGCATTGTGGAATCCATCCCGGAGAACAACAAGAACGGCATCAAAGTCGGTGACCGTGTTGTAGTGGACCCGTACCTGTACTGTGGCCACTGCTATCCCTGCCGCATCGGCCGTACCAACTGCTGCACCGACCTGAAGGTTCTGGGTGTGCATGTAGACGGCGGCATGGCTGAGTACTACTGCCACCCCGCTGATATGCTCATCAAGATCCCCGAGGGCATGAGCTGGGAGCAGGCCGCTATGGCCGAACCCCTGACCATCAGCCTGCACGGCATCCATCGCGGCGGCCTGCAGGCCGGCGAGTACTGCGCCATCATCGGTGCAGGCCCCATCGGCCTGGTTGCCGGTATGGTTGCCCAGGCCTACGGTGCCCACGCCATCCTGCTCGACCTCGTGCAGGAGCGCCTGGACTTCGCCAAGAGCCTTGGCATCGAGTATGTCATCAACTCCGGCAAGGAAGATCCCGTTGAGCGCATCAAGGAAATCACCGGCGGCGAGATGGCGCATCAGGTCATGGAGTGCTCCGGCGCCAACCCTGCTATCCGCCAGACCTTCGACCTGGTCTCCAACGCTGGCCGCATCACCCTGACCGGCTGGCCCAAGAAGGAAACCAGCCTGCCCACCGATGTCATCACCAAGAAGGAAATCGACATCCGCGGTGCCCGCACCAGTGCTGGCGAATTTGAAGAGGCTCTGGACCTCATCAACAGCCGCAAGGTCGATATGATGAAGATCCTGACCAAGACTGTCACCATGGACGAGGCTCCCGATACCATCGTGGATATCGAGAAGAATCCCGGCAACTACATGAAGGTCGTCGTCCGCGTCAGCAATGATGACTAAACATTAAACAATTCCGCATCTCAATATATCTCCCATTAAGGCAGCCCGCCCGGAAGTTCTCTCGCTTCCGGGCGGGCTGTTTTTTGTGCTTTATTTATGTGTAGGCAAATAAAAAATCCCTGCCGCCAAAACGGGGCAGGGAAGAGAGGCGCATAAAGCTATTTCAGGTTGGGGCGGTCCTGGTCGCCGTCAGCCTTGAACAGTACAAAGTTTTCCGGCTTGTTGGTAAAGTAGTAATACTCGGTGTTTTCCAGCAGTGGAGGGGTCAGATAGTTGGGGATGACGCTGCCGTCGCCCTCCAGCCGCTCGGTAAAACCGGCGGCCTGCCAGACTTCGGCGGGAATACCGGCGTTGTAGCAATCCATGTATTCGCCGCCCGTACGGTTCAGCACGGCGTCCAGTGCGCCGCCCAGCCGGGGCAGTACAGCATCTTCGCCGATGAAATCCACCAGTCTCACCACCGGCACGCAGCCGGTCTCCTCAGCGGTTACGGTGCGGGTCACCACGTAGGCCAACAGCTTGCCGTTTTCCCGCGCGGCCCAGACATCGTAGTGGAAGTAGGGATAACGGAAATACCGCCGCCGCAGATACCAGGTATCCTTCACCGGCGTGTGGGGCGTGGCAGGCATCCCCAGCGGGATCAGGTCGGCCGCGTCCTCTACTTTTTCCAGCCCTAAATCGCGCTGGACCGGGGGCAGTATGTACCGCAGCGGTTTGGCCAGCTGGTAATCCTTGCGGCGGCCCAGACGGTAATAGTGGGGCAGGCGCTCAGCCTTCCACCCCAAAAACTGGTAGAACGTGCAGGTGTTGGGGCGGATGTTGTTGCAGGCCAGCACGTTGGCATGCAGCAGGTCGGGCAGGGCGTTCATCAGCTCCAGCCCTACGCCGTTGCGGCCTTTGACGGCCACCCACACGCTCACCCACACATCGGGGCGGCGATTGGTGTTAGCCAAAATGTAGCCGGCGGCGCTCACGTACTTACCGTCATCCTCGGCTACTGCAAACTGGGGCACGCCGCCGCGGCCTGCATAATAGTGGTGGTACAACTCCGGCCGGTTGATGAGCGGCAGACGCATATCAAAATTGGCGTTGATAAAATCGATGATCGCCTGATCTTCGCCCAGACGGGCCAGGCGGAATGTTACCTCAGACAATGGCCGAACCTCCCGTCACCGGCAGCGTTACGCCGGTAATGAAGTCTGCCTCATCCGAGAGCAGGAACGCCATAGCGGGCACCACGTCGGCCGGGGTGGCGTTGCGGCCCATAGGGTTGTCCTCGGCAGCCGCCTGCACGATGAGGTCGGGAGTGTCTTTCAGAAAATGGGTCTCCATCATGCTGGGGGCCACGCAGTTGACCGTGATGCCGAACTTGGCGTACTCCACGGCCAGACTCTTCACCAGCCCGCCGATGGCGCTCTTGGCCATCACATAAGCGGCAGTGTTTTTGGGCGGGCAGCCGATGGTGTAGCTGGTCTGGATGAACAGCACGCGGCCAAACTTGGCACGGGCCATGGCAGGCAGCACGGCTTTGCAGATGCGCACGGCACTGTGGACTTCGATCTCCAAATCCAGATCAAACCGGCGCTGGTCAAAAGCCTTGAACTTGGTGTTGACTACCGGCAAAGCAGGCAGGTGGATAAAGTGGGTCGGGGCCGGGGCGTCCGCTGCCAGCACCTCCACAAAAGCGTCCACCTTGGCGCGGTCGGAAAGATCTACGTCGTAGGTGCGCAGCTGGCCGGGATACCTGCGGCACAACTCGGCCATTTTGGCCAGGTCGCCGCAGCCCTGGGCCAAAACCAGCGTGTCGGTCGGGGCGTTGTGCAGCAGCCGCTCGATCAGCGTGCGGCCCACATCGCTGGTGGCGCCGGTGATCAGGTAAGTATATGCCATGGGAAAAACCTCCCTTACAAATCGTTAAAGTTACTTGGCAAGCCCGGCCTTGATGATGCCGCGGGTGACCCGCTTGCCGTCCTGATTGGTGATGACAGCCTTGATCTCGGCCTCGCTGCCGATCTCGCTCACACGCTCCACGGTGCCCTTGATGGTCAGCGTATCGCCGATGAAGATGGGCTTGGCAAACTTGCACTCGACCCCATGCAGCAGGCAGTGCTCACCGGGCAGGTAAACGCCTGCCAGGGTGGAGAAAAAGCTGGCCCCCAGCATGCCGTACACCACCCGGCCAGGAAAGCCGCGGTCCTTGGCATAATCGGCATCGATGTGGATGGGGGAGACATCGCCGGTAATGGCTTTGAACTGGTCCATCATTTCGGCGGTGACGGTGACGGTGAATTCCTCACTCAAACCGGGCACCATCTCGGCAAGGGTATAGTGATTCATACATCCTCCTCGTGAGCTGTGAAGCTGCGAAAAAAAGGCGGCACCGGCCGCCTAAAATATTTTTTGAGGTGTGCACCTGCTTGCAGGGGCGAGCATTGCTCACCTGTGGGCTGCAAAACAGGATGTGAATTACACCATCCGTGCAACCAGATCCAGCAGATCACCGACGTCCTTCAACCCACGCACGTCAGAGAGCTTGAACTTGATGTTGAACTTCTTCTCGATAGCGGTCAGCAGGTTGATCTGCTCCAGGCTGTCCCAATCCTCGATGTCATCGGCGCAGGTGGCGCGGGTGATCTCCAGAGTGTCATCATCAAAATTATCGCGGAAAATATCCTGCACAGCGGCCAAAATTTCCTGTTCAGTCATAATAGGGTACTCCTTTATTTTACCTTTAATATGGTAGTTACCTATAATATACCATAAAACACCCCGCCGTGCAAGGCAATTTCGCGCTTTACAGGCCGTAATCTTCCAGCCGTTTCTGCAGTTCACGCTCGTCGGTAATGGGCACGCCCTGCTGCAAAGCTAAAGCGTCGCCTTCGGGCAAAAGGCGGGTGTAAATTTCATCGTACCGGGCCAGCGGGCCGCTGCCGTCGATGGTATACAGCGCCGGATGGCCGCCGTTGTCTTTTAACAGATACTGCGGCTCAGCCGGCTGCTGGCCCCGGATAAACCACCAGATGCCCGCCGCAATGCAAAGCACTGCCAGCGCCCCCAGCAGCGAAAGGTACAAATATTTCGCCGATTTTTGTGCATTTCCCATGGTTTCACGCTCCTTTCCCACTAGTATGGACGCAGTATCGCCACAAAATCAAAAAGTTGTGAATTTTGTCTGCGGGGGTATACTTTTTCTGTCTGTTTGTGCTATAATCTATCCTATAGCATTATGCGATTCTGTGTGACGGCTTTTGCTGTACGCTTTGCTTTATTCTGTGATTAAGGAGGCGGTTCCCATAGAACCCAAACAGCCGCGCCACATTTCAACCGATGGCGTAAAATCTACCGCAGGGGCCACCGGGCAGCCGGTACCCAACAAAAAGAAACCGAAGCGTAAGCGCCACCCGGTGGCGGCGTTCTTCCGCTTTATCGGCTGCCTGCTTTGCGTCTGCGTCATGGCGGCCAGCGTAGGCGGCGTCCTGCTCTCGATGTACATCGTGCAGGTCACGGCAAACGATGGCGATGTCTTGGACCTGGATAACCAGAAAAACAAACAGACTACCATTGTCTACGACAAAAACGGCGACGAGTACGCCACCCTGACCAAGGGCGAGAACCGTATCTGGCGCGAGCTTTCCGCCATGCCGGAGAACCTCCAGCACGCGGTCATTGCTATCGAGGATAAGGACTTCTACAACGAGCCCGGCATCAATATCAAGCGTACCATCGGTGCTGCGCTGAACGAGTTCACCGACCATGCACTGTACGGCTCCCAGCAGGGTGCATCCACGCTGGAACAGCAGCTGATCAAAAACCTGACCGGCGATAATGAGACCGACAAGATGCGTAAGGTGCGCGAGATCTTCCGCGCCCTGGGTCTGTCCAACAAGTACAGCAAAGAGACCGTCCTGGAAGCCTACCTCAACACCATCCCGCTGACCGGTATCGTTTGCGGCATGGAGGCCGGCGCCAACGAGTACTTTGGTAAGCATGTCGAGGATCTGACCCTCTCTGAGTGCGCCGTCCTCGCATCCATCACCAAGAACCCGACCAAGTACAACCCCTTCACCAACCCCGAACAGTTGATGAAGCGCCGCAACCACGTGCTGTATGAGATGTACAACCAGGGCTACATCACCGAGGATGAGTATAATTCCGCAACGGCGGAGACCATCAAGGTGGTGGAGAGCAAGGGCGGTGCTGAGAACGTGACCCGCACCTCCAACAACTCCTACTTCACCGATGCACTCTACTATGAGCTGCTCAACGACCTGCAGGAGAAGGCCAACTACACGGCCGAGGAAGCCAGCTCGCTGATCTTCAACGGCGGCCTGCGCGTCTACTCCACCGTCGATCCAAAGGTCCAGAGCGTCATCGAGAAAGAACTGTACAACGCCGATGATGAAATTCCGGCCCTCTGGCACGAAGCTCCGGTCGCCCTGCGCGACTACCCGGCGGATACCAGCAGTTGGGACGATGTGCAGTACGACGAAGCCACCGGCCTGCCTGTCACCAAGGACGGCTACGCTGTCTACGGCGTCGAGGACATCCCCGTCTACGACGATGATGCCGAGACCGAACTGAAGAAGGGTACCTCCACCGACCCGAACTATCCCAACGATGACACCGTCTACCTCTGCGTGTACGAGAAAGTCCGCACCGAGGCTTCGGCTGCGATCCTGGACTATGCCGGCAACATCCTGGGCATCGGCGGCGGCATTGGCGAAAAGCAGTACGACCTGGGCACCAACCGCGCCACGGTCCCGCACCAGACCGGTTCTACCATGAAGCCCATCGGCGCCTACTGCCTGGCGCTGGATTACGGCCTGATCAACTACTCTTCCCAGATTCTGGACGCGCCGTTCTACGCGGCTGCTGATAAGGAAGTGCTGAAAGAGCAGTACTCTTATATGGACAAGTACTCCGCTGCAGCCCAGTCCCGCAGCGACATCTGGCGCGATTGGCCCACCAACTACGGCGGTGCCGGCGGCCAGGGCAACCCCATGCTGGTGTATGACGCCTTGCGTCAGTCCTACAACACGGTGGCTGTCTGGGTTGGCAATATGGTCGGCGTGGATTACCTGTACAACTTCGTGCATGATACGCTGGAATGCAGCTATATCAGCGCCGAAAACGATATGGACCTGGCACCTCTGGTGCTGGGCGGCCAGAGCCGCGGCATGACCGTGGTGCAGCTGGCCGGTGCCTACTCCATCTTCAACGATGGTACCTTCACCAGCCCGCACTACTATACTGAAGTGGAAGATTACCTGGGCAACACGGTGCTGGATAATACCAAGTATATCAACACCACCCAGGCCATCAGCCCCGAGACCGCGCAGATCATGAACCGTATGATGGCCAACGTCCTGAAGACCGGCGGTACGGCTTCCAGCATCGGCGTGCCCCAGGCAGGCGGTATGGACGCAGTCGCCAAGACCGGTACGACCAGCAACAACAAGGATTACACCTTCGCTGCCCTGACCCCCTACTACGTCACAGCCCTGTGGTGGGGCTTTGACCGCCCGGAGGATATGTCCCAGTACAGCGGCGGTAAATACGGTACGCCCATCCAGAAAGCCTGGAAGAACATGATGGAAGAGCTGCAGGCAGACCTGCCCTACAAGGAGTTTGCCACCAGCGAAAACGTTGTGGAGCGTCACTTCGACACTTCCACGGGCGCCATCATCTCCGGCGGCGGTGCCATTGGCTACTATACCGAGGATAACATGCCCGACAGCAGCTATGCAGCTTCGACGGATGACCCCTATGCCGCCCTGGCCCAGGCCGCTGCCGAGGGTGCTCAGGATGGCGACACCACCACCGAACCCACCGAGTAAAAACAAAACATTTAAACACAATGTCCCCTGGCTGTCAAACAGCTGGGGGACTTTTGTTTGCGTGATAAATACAGCTGTCTTTACACAAAAACACCAGTGGATAAGGAGGGGCAAACCGTCAAACTGCATAAATTGCAGGGAAAATACGGGAAATTTGCCCCAAAAGACTTGCATAACGGTACTTTCCGTGTTATAGTAAATCCTGTTGAAACACAAATGTACGCAAGGAGGGAACACGATGCCTGAACGTCGTTTCCTGTTGGTCGATGCAGATGTCCTGCCGGAAGTTTTCGGTAAGGTATTGCAGGCCAAAGAGCTTTTAGCCTCGGGGGCAGTGCCCAACATTTCGGCAGCTGCCCGCCAGGCTGGTATTTCCCGCAGTGCTTTCTATAAATATAAGGATACCGTCTTTGATGCCGAGACCGGCCGCGAGACCATCACTGTGGTGGCCACACTGCTGGATAAGACGGGTGCCCTGCAGGGGCTGCTGTCCGGCATTTCGGCGGCAGGTGCGTCCATCGTGACCATCACCCAGTCCCGCCCGGAGAACGGCGCGGCCCAGGTGGAAGTTACCGTGCGCACCGGCACCATGCAGATGACGGTGGACGAGATGCTGACCCGCCTGTCCCGCCAGCCCTGCGTGGTGGAGATCCACCGCGGCGCATAAGCGGCCTTATCTGCAAGAAATACCGAAAGGGGAATTTTCTCATGGCTAAAATTGCAATTATGGGCTTTGGCACCGTCGGCAGCGGCGTGCTGGAAGTCTGCCGCCGCAATGCGGCATCCATCGCCCGCCGCGCCGGCGAGCCGGTGGATGTCAAATACATCCTGGACGTCCGCGATTTCTCTTCCTCGCCGGACGCCGCCTTGTTTACCAACTCTATCGATACCATCCTCACTGACCCCGAGGTCAAGGTCGTGGTGGAGACCATCGGCGGCACTAGGTTCGCCTACCCGTATGTCCGCCAGTGCCTGGAAAGCGGCCGCAGTGTCTGCACCTCCAACAAAGAGATGGTCGCTACCTACGGCGCCGAACTGCTGGCCCTGGCCAAGGAGCATAACGTGGCCTTCCTGTTCGAGGCCAGCGTCGGCGGCGGCACGCCTATCATCACCCCGATGCACCAATGCCTGGCCGCCAACCATATCAGCCAGATCCAGGGCATCGTCAATGGCACCACCAACTTTATGCTGACCAAGATGAAGCGCGAGAACATGGGCTTTGATGAGGCCCTCAAGATTGCTCAGCAGCTTGGCTATGCCGAGACGAAGGACCCCGGCGACGACGTGGACGGCCGTGACGCCTGCCGCAAGATCGCCATCCTGGCCAGCCTGGCCTGCGGTCATCATGTTTATCCCGATAACATCCCGGCCCGCGGCATCCGTGACATCACGGTGGCCGACATCCAGGCCGCCGAAAAGCTGGATTCCGCTATCAAGCTGATCGCCTGGTATAACGAGGGCGAGAACGGCCAGATGGCCGCCGGTGTGGAGCCGATGCTGGTTTCCAATGCCAACCAGCTGGCCGACGTGGACGATGTGTTCAACGCCGTGCTGATGAAAGGCGATATGCTGGGCGATGTCGTGTTCTACGGCAAGGGCGCAGGCAAGCTGCCCACTGCCAGCGCCGTGGTGGCCGACGTCATCGACGCCCTGAAAGAGGGCGTACACGTCCACGACAGCCTGTTCTGGAAACCGGCCCCCAAACTGGAAGGCCAGTTGAAGGACGAGGCCGTCTACCCCTGGTACATCCGCGTCAGCGGTGTGTCCGCCGCCCTGCTGCCCAATGTAGCCGGTGCGGGCCACACGGTGTTTGAGGCCGATGGTCAGGCCGCGTACCTGATCGATGCCGCCACCGCCGCCCAGATCGAGGAGATCAGCAAAAAGATCGAAGTCCTCGGCGGCAAGGTGGAACTGGCGATGAAGAAGCTGGCTGAATAAGCCGCGCGGAAAAGGGGAGAGCAGAAAATGATCACTGTTACCGTCCCGGCCACCAGCGCCAATGTGGGCGCTGGCTTTGACTCGCTGGGCCTTGCAGTTTCGATGTACAACGTTTTTACTTTTGAGGAAGCCGACCGCATCCAGATCACTTCGGTGGATGGCACCCACATCCCGACCGGCTCCAACAACCTGGTGTACCGCTCGGCCCGTGTGGTGTATGACCAGCTGGGTATCCCGATAAAGGGGCTGCGCATCACCCAGAAGAACACCATCCCGATGGCCCGCGGCCTGGGCTCCAGCTCCGCCTGCATCGTGGCCGGCATCCTGGGTGCCAACGCCCTGCTGGGCAACAAGCTGACCCGCCGTCAGATGTTGACGCTGGCTACCTCGATTGAAGGCCACCCCGATAACGTGGCCCCGGCCATGCTGGGCGGCTTCGTCACCAGTGTGATCGATGAAGGCCAGGTCTACAGCGTGAAAAAAGAAATCGACACCGAGCTGGCTTTTGCTGCCTTCGTGCCGGACTTCCGCCTGCTGACGTCCAAGGCCCGAGCCGCCCTGCCTGCCATGGTCAGCCATAAGGACGCGGTCTACAACCTGTCCCGCGCTGCGCTGGCCACCGCCGCTTTCTGCGATGGCAACTATGCGCTGCTGGGCGTGGCTACCAAGGACGTGCTGCACCAGCAGTACCGCCTGCCGCTCATCACCGGCGGCGACGAGGTGTTTGAGTTAGCCCAGGATCTGGGCGCACTGGCTGTCTATATTTCGGGCGCCGGGCCTACCATCATGGCCGTTGTGCATAAAGATGATACAGAGTTCTTTGACCGTGCCGAGGCGGCACTGGCGGCGGATGGCCCGCTGCATCACTTTACGGTTCATCGGCTGCTGGCCGATAACGTTGGCGCAGTGGTAAGCTGACGCTGCTATAGAGGAGGAACAGGAATCCTATGGGATTGATCGTGCAAAAATTCGGCGGTTCATCGGTAAAAGACCGTGACCGCATCTTCAACGTGGCGCGCATCGTCATGAACACGCGCAACGCCGGCAACGATGTTGTTGTGGTGGTCTCCGCCCAAGGCGATACCACCGATGACCTCATCGCCAAAGCGGCCGAGATCACCTCGGACCCGTCCCATCGTGAGATGGATATGCTGCTGGCGGCTGGCGAGGAGATCTCCATCTCGCTGCTGACGATGGCTTTGCAGGAGCTGGGCGTTTCCGCTATCAGCCTGACGGGCTGGCAGGCCGGCTTCAACACCGACCGCGCCTACTCCAAGGCCCGCATCAAGCGCCTGGACACAGAGCGTGTCGAAAGCGAACTGGCCCGCAACCGCGTGGTCGTTGTGGCGGGGTTCCAGGGCCTGAACCGCTCTGACGACATCACCACCCTGGGCCGCGGCGGCAGTGATACCTCTGCCGTGGCACTGGCCGCTGCCCTGCATGCAGACCGCTGCCAGATCTTTACCGACGTCGAGGGTGTTTTCACCGCCGATCCGCGCAAGATCCCCAAGGCCACCAAGCTGAAAGAGATCACCTTTGACGAAATGCTCGAGCTGGCCTCCCTGGGTGCCCAGGTGCTGAACAACCGCAGCGTCGAACTGGCCAAAAAGTACAATGTAGAGCTGGAGGTCATCTCCAGCATCAACCCGGTGCCCGGCACCGTTGTTAAGGAGGAAACCAAAGTGGAAGGTATGCTCATTAAAGGCGTGGCGAAGGACACCGACGTCGCCGTTCTGACCGTCAAGGATGTTCCCGATGTGCCGGGTATGTCCTTCAAGATCTTCAGCCTGCTGGCCCAGAAGAACATCAACGTTGACATCATCCTGCAGACCACCGGCCGCGACGGCCGCAAGGACATGAGCTTCACTGTGCCCCTGGGCGATGCCGAGAGCGCTGTCTCTGCCCTGAAGAACGCTACCAACCGCATTGGCGGCGGCGACATCACCGTCGATAAGGGCTGCGCCAAGGTCTCCATCGTGGGTGCTGGCATGCAGAGCCACTCCGGCGTGGCTTCCACCATGTTCGAGGCACTGTTCAACCAGAACATCAACATTAAGATGATCTCTACCAGTGAGATCAAGATCAGCGTCATCATTGATGAGGAGGACGCCGACAAGGCCGTCGCCGCCATCCACGATGCTTTTATCAACTAAGTTTTTTCTGCATGTAAATATAGAGGGATAGGGTAAGCCCCCATGCACAGTGCGGTGCATGGGGGCTTTTAGTATAGATTAAAATAACTTTTTGCCCTGGGCAAACTTGGCACTTAACGCACCTTTGCCCAGGTAGGCATACCGCTCCAGCCGTTCCGCAGGGGTAAAACTGCGCAGGCTGCGAAGATGGCTGTCATCCAGCACCAGTGCATCAAAGGCATAGCCTGGCTCAAACAGGCCGACCTGCTCGCCAAAGTCCTGCCAGAATTCACCGCCGCCCACGGTGGCCAGGTACAGCGCTTCGGTCATCGTCAGCGGGGCCTCGCTCTGGTCCACATAGCGCCAGCGCAGCTTGCTTACCTGCACAGCCGCAGCCATCACGGCAAACAGGTCCAGCGTGTGGCCGCCTGCCACATCGCTGCCCAGGCCGATGCGCCAGCCGCCCCGCAGATACTTGGCCGCCGGGGCAATGCCGGCAATCACGTTCTCGTTGCTGGTGGGGCAGTGGGCAATCATCACGCGGTTGGCTTTCATGGCGGCACATTCTTCCTCGCCGCTGTAGATGCAGTGGGCCATCACAGTGGGCACATCGCCGCCAAACAGGCCGTAGCGGCTGTAACTCTCGCCGTAATATTTCGTGCCGGGGCACAGCGCGGCCACCCATTCGATCTCGCTGGGGTTCTCGGAGAGGTGGCTCTGGGCAGGTACTTTATACTCGGCGGCCAGCTCGCCCAGACCCTTCATGTACTCGTCGCTGGCACTGGGGGTAAAGCGCGGGGTGATCATCGGGCGCACCGGGCCGTCGTGCAGCATATGCTCGTCGGCACAGGTGTCCAGCCAGCGGCGGGTCTCAGCCAGGCCGGCGGAAGGAGAGGGCTCCCGGTAAAAGTCCGGGCTGTTGCGGTCCATGCCCAGCTTGCCCACAAAGGCCGAAAGCCCGGCGGCTTTCAGCTGGTGCATCAGTTCCAGCGTGGCATCGGTGTGCAGCGTGCCAAAGATGCAGGCGCGGGTGGTGGCGCTGTGCGTAAGGTCCCGCACAAAGTAGCCGTAGCCCGCGCGGGCATAGTCGGCATCGGCATAGTGGGATTCCTCGGGGTAGGTGTACTGCTGCAGCCAGTCCAGCAGTTCCAGATCCATGGCGGTGCCGCAGTAGCTGTACTGCGGCGCATGCAGGTGCAGGTCCACAAAGCCCGGCGTGATGATCTGTCCACTGTGGTCGTAGACCGGCACACCGGCGGGGGCTGCCTCACGAAATGCCCCGCAGCGGCCATCCTCACACAGCATATAGCCATCCCGCACCCGCAGGGTATCCGAGGTGGGGGTATCTACAAAAATGCCCTTAACGGCAAAACGTTCCATATAGTTCCTCCTGATAGCAGAATACCTATATTATAACCGCTCCGCATACCCAACTGCAAGTTTTTTATTTACTTTTACCCATTGAAGCGGTATAATACAAATATCTATTTGCTGTTTGAAAGGAATAAGGACTTGGAACGTAAACAACTTGCTCCCGGCGTGTTCATCACTTCGATGAGCGCCGCTAAATTCAATCGCTGCCGCATCACGATCCATCTGCGCTTCCCTGCGAAGCGTGAGACCGCCACCGATGCCGCTGTGCTGGCCCTGGTGCTGGAGCGCGGCTATGCAGCCTGCCCCGATATGACCGCCCTGTCCCGCCGCTTGGCCGAACTGTACGGCGCTGACCTGGGCGTGGATCTTTCCAGTGCCGGGCCGGACCGCGTGCTGTCCGCCGACATCTGCGGCATCAAGGACACCTACGCACTGGCGGGCGAGAACCTTACCGACGCCTACGCCGACATTGTGTTCGGCACCATCTTTGACCCCTACCTCGTAGACGGCATCTTCGACCCCGAGGCAGTGCGCATTGAGACCGAGACCCAGGCCCGCCGCCTGGAAGCTGAGTTCAACTCCAAGCGCCTCTACTGCGTGCGCCAGGCCCGCCGCAAATTCTTCGGTGATTCCCCGGCGGGCATCGAGCTGGGCGGTTACCCCGGCGAGCTGGTCAACGTCACCCCCGCCAGCCTGAAAGCCGAGTATGACCGCATCCTCTCCACTGCGTCCATCGATGTGATGGTGCAGGGCGTGGACGAAGCCCGTGTGGCTGACCTGCTGCTGCGCAAGTTGGAGAGCATCCGCCGCGACCCGCAGCCCTTTGCGCTGCCTATGGCCATGCCCCGCACCCCGCTGCGCCATTTTAAAGAAGAAGTCCCCGGCCTGACCCAGGCCAAGCTGTGCATGCTGTTCACCACCGGCGGCGAGTCCGACCCGCCCAGCGTCAGTATCCTGCGCGTGGCCATGAGTGTGCTGGGCGGCTCCGCCACCAGCCGTCTCTTCCGCAACGTGCGCGAAAAGCAGTCCCTTTGCTACTACTGCGGTTCCGCCGCCCAGCGCTCCACCGGCGTGATGATGATCGATTCCGGCGTTGAGCCGGGCAAGGAGCAGCAGGCCGAGGCCGCCATCCTGGCGGAATTGGAGGGCCTGAAGAACGGCCCCATCACCCAGGAGGAAATGGACGACTGCCGCCGCGGCCTGCTTTCCAGCATGGACGCGCTGAGTGACAGCCTGGCTGCGCTGGAAGGCTGGTACTACGGCCAGATCACCCGCGGCGAACCGCTCTATCCGCCGGAGTACGGCAAGGTGCTGACCGGCGCCGTCACCCTGGATGAGGTGCGCCAGGCGCTGCAAAGCTACAGCTACTCGGTCTGTTATGATGTGACCGCAAAGCCCGGTACGGCGGGCAAGGGAGGTGCCGAAGATGTCTGATTTTGCAAATCTGTCTGCGGTACAGGCCCGCGCCGCTGCTGCCGTTGGCTGCCAGAGCACCACGTTGCCCAGCGGCCTGACCGTGCTGTGCCGCACCATGCCGGGTTACAGCAGTGTGCATGCCATTTATGCCACGTCCTTTGGTTCCATCCACCGCAGCTTTAGGCTGGACGGTAAAGAAGTTGTACTGCCTGCCGGTACGGCTCATTTCTTAGAGCACAAAATGTGTGAGACCCCCAAGGGCGACTCCTTCAGCTTTTATGCCAAGACCGGCGCTTCGGCCAATGCCTTTACCAGCTACGACCGCACCTGCTATCTGTTCTCGGCTACCCAGAAGATCGACGAAAACCTTGACATTCTGTTGGGTATGGTGGGCAAGCCCTGGTTCACCAAGGCCACCATCGCCAAAGAGCAGGGCATCATCGGGCAGGAGATCAAGATGTACGATGACAGCCCCGATTGGCGGCTGCTCAACGCGTTGTTCCACTGCCTGTACGCCGACCACCCCCTGCGGGACGACATTGCCGGCACGGTGGAAAGCATTGCCGGCCTGACCCCGCAGATGCTCTACAACTGCACCAAGGGGTTCTACGCGCCGTCCGATATGGTGCTGTCCGTGGCGGGCAAAATCACGCTGGAGCAGGCAGTCGAAGCCTGCAAGCGCAACGGCCTGTACCGCGCCCGCGCTGCCCATGAGGTAGAGTGGGACATCCCGGCGGATAACGGCCCGCTGACCCATAAGGAGGTCCACTTCACCATGCCGGTCACCAAGCCCTGTTTCGGCGTGGCCTATAAAGAGGAACCCCTCGTGCCCGGCGACCTCAAGCGGGAATTGCTGCTGGATATGCTGTCCGACCTGGTCGTTGGCGGGCTGACCAAGCTCTACCGCAAACTGTACGATAACGCCATGGTCAACCCGGAGTTCTCCGGTGACTTTATCGCGGTGCGCGGTGCCTGTGCCGTGGCCTTTACCGGCGAGAGCGACACCCCGCGGGAGGTTGTGGACCTGCTGCAGGCCGAGATCGAGCGCCTGCGTACCGAGGGCATCGAACCCGAGGTCTTTACACTGGTGAAAAACCAGGTGTACGGCGGCCTGCTGGGTGATGTGGAGGCCATCGACGATGCCGCCGAGGAAGCTGCCGCCGCCTACCTGAAGGGCCGCACGCTGGCGGATGAGATCGCCGCGCTGGCCGCCCTGACCGTGGACGATGCCAACGAGCTGCTGCGCACCGCCCTGCGGGAGGAAAACCGCGCCTACGTGCAGATCGACCCGGCTGAATAAAAACACTCCTATAAGGAGATATACAAAATGACTTATCATGTTCAATTCCCCGGCCTGGGGCTGGCCCTGACTGTCAACCGCGTGGCCGTGTCCATCGGCGGGTTCAACATCTACTGGTACGGCGTCATCATCGCCGCCGGCATGATGCTGGCCCTGCTGTATGCCTTCCGCAATGCCGTGGATTTCGGCATCGACTCGGACCGTCTGGTGGATGTTGTCGCCATCGGCACCGTTATGGCTATCGTCTGCGCCCGTATCTACTACGTGGCCATGGCGCCGTTTAAGTATAATAGCATCTGGGAGATGATCGACATCCGCTTAGGCGGCATTGCCATCTACGGCGCGGTCATCGGCGCGTTCGTGTTCGGCGGGCTGGCCGCCAAGTGGCGCAAGATCCCGCTGCTGCCGCTGTTCGACCTGGTCTCGCTGGGCTTCTTCATCGGCCAGGGCATCGGCCGCTGGGGCAACTTCGTCAACCAGGAGGCCTTCGGCACTAACACTACGCTGCCCTGGGGTATGTACAGCGAGGGAACGGAAGCCTACTTGAAGTCGGTACAGGTCACACTGCCCGCCGGTATGACTGTCGACCCCACCGCTCCGGTGCATCCGACTTTCCTGTATGAAAGCATCTGGTGCCTGGCAGGCTTTGTCATCCTGGCAAGCATTGTCAAGCGCCGCAAGTTCAACGGGCAGATCTTCCTGTCCTATATCATCTGGTACGGCCTGGGCCGCAGCTGGATTGAAGGTCTGCGCACCGACTCGCTGCTCATTGGCAATACCGGCCTGCGCGCCAGCCAGCTGGTGGCCATCGGCTCTGTCATTGCAGCCGCCATGCTGCTTATCATCGGCCTGCGCAACGCCAAAGGCAAACAGCTGCAAGTCACGCTGGCGGTCAGTGACATCAAGAAGCAGGCCGAAGCAGGGGACCGCTTTACCCCGGACACCCTGCCTGCTAATGCCCCCCACGCCGACTTTGTAAAAGCCACCGATGAGATGAACCGCCGCTTAAAGGACTTGGATCTGGACGCCCCGGAGATCGAGGAGCTGGAAGACCCGACGCCGGAAACGACCGAAGCACCGATGCCTACAGAAAATGCAACGGTTGAAGCCGAAGCTCCGGCAGAGCCGGAAGAACAGCAGGAGACCGAACCGGCCGAAGAAGCCCCGGCAGACCAGAAAGCAGAACCCGCCGCCGAGGCCCAGGCAGAAGAAACTGCCCCGGAAGAAAAGTAACACCGCCGCCCCGCAGTATGGCGATAGATACTGCATGGTGTAAGACCCGACACCGTTTTGCCCGCAAGGACAAAAAAATACATTTGAAAGAGGGAACTATCATGGGAGCAAGCATTATTGACGGTAAAGCATTGGCCGCCGCCGCCAAGGCCGAGGCCGCCGAGAAGGTCACCGCACTGAAAGCCCAGGGCGTCAACCCCTGCCTGGCGGTCATTCTGGTGGGCGAAAACCCCGCCAGCCAGGTGTATGTGCGCGGCAAGATCAACGATTGTGCCCAGTGCGGCATCGAGAGCCGCAGCATCAATCTGCCCGCCGATACCACGCAGGAGACCCTGCTGGCCGAGGTGAAGAAGCTGGCCGACGACCCCGCCGTACATGGTATCCTGGTCCAGTTGCCCCTGCCGGAGCAGATCGACGAGAAGGCCGTCATCGACGCCATCCCGCCGGAGAAGGATGTGGACGGTTTCTCGCCCATCAACGTGGGCCGCATGCAGATCGGCGAGCCCTGCTATCTGCCCTGCACCCCGGCAGGTTGCATCCGCATGATCGAGTCCACCGGCACCGAGATCGCCGGTAAAAATGCTGTGGTCATCGGCCGCTCCAACATCGTGGGCAAGCCCGCCGCGCTGCTGCTGCTGGCCAAGAACGCCACCGTCACCATCTGCCACTCCAAGACAAAGAACCTGAAAGAGGTCTGTGCCGCCGCCGATATTTTGGTGGCCGCCGTGGGCCGCGAGGGCTTTGTCACCGGCGATATGGTCAAGCCCGGCGCTGTCGTCATCGACGTGGGCATCAACCGCGGCGCTGACGGCAAGCTGCACGGCGACGTCAATTTTGCCGAGGCCGGCGAGAAGGCCGGTTACATCACCCCGGTGCCCGGCGGCGTTGGCCCCATGACCCGCGCCATGCTGATGCTGAACACCGTGGAGGCCGCCGCCCGCCAGTGCGGTAAGATCCTTTGATTTCGAAGAATTTGCTGTAAAATCGCCCAAAAAGCCTTGACAAGCCAGCAAGGCTATGGTATTATACTAGAGCCGCTTGGTACGGGCCCTACAAGTGTGTGCTTTTATAGGTGCAACGCCCTACTGTCCAGCGAGACTTATTGAAAGAGGTTATCCACATGTACGCAGTTATTAAAACCGGTGGCAAGCAGTACAGCGTTAAGGTTGGCGACGTCGTTTACGTCGAGAAGCTGAACGCTGAGGCTGATACCGAAGTCACCTTCGATCAGGTTCTCGCCGTTGGCGAGGAGGGCTCTGTCAAGGTCGGCGCTCCCGTTGTTGAGGGCGCTACCGTTGTGGCCAAGGTCGTCAAGAACGGCAAGGGCAAGAAGCTCAACATCCTGACCTATCGTCCCAAGAAGGGCAGCATGGTCCGCAAGGGTCATCGTCAGCCCTACACCAAGGTGGAAATCACCGCGATCAACGGCTAAGGAGGTAAATCACAATGGCACATAAAAAAGGCGTAGGTTCTACCAAGAACGGCCGTGATTCCGAGTCCAAGCGCCTCGGCG
>OLRJ01000485.1_pt1 | contig 40933 bp, 41 predicted proteins | sample 1672741 | NCBI WGS metagenome assembly OLRJ01 (sample SAMEA3136719, study PRJEB25190) | human gut metagenome | biome: human gut; feature: human-associated habitat; material: faeces | place: Austria | collected 2013 | reverse complement strand
TAAATTGTGGTTTATTTTTATTATTTATCTATATAAGTAAATATAATTATTTATAATATTTATTTTGCATAATTATACATATTTTAACATTTTTCAAAAGTCGAACTGGAAGTTTTGAAATTGGATATATTTTACAGTCGCAAACCTGTTTTTATCCTAATACTCAAAATTACATATTAATTTAGACACGCAAATTCACCAAAAACAGTAGATGTTTATGATAATAGGTTTTGACAATCAAATTATGGCTTAAATAGGTCCTCTGAAAGCCATAATCAAAACTTACAAGTATTGATAATACACTTGATTCTGGCTCTAAAAATCTTTTAAATAAGTTACATGATATGATAATTTTAAATCTGTAGGAAGGAGAAATCACAATGGATCGAGAAGAAAGATTACAAGCTTTAAACAAAATCGAAGGGCAATTAAGCCAGTATTTGGCGGCAGACAAAAAGAACTGGATACAGACCTATCTGTTAATGTCTGAAGTACAAGATAAGGAGCTATATATAGTTAATTATCGCTCCTACACTAAATGGATTAACCACTTGGCTGACAGTTTATCAATCCATGTATCTACTTTATGGTCCCGGCTGAAGGCTGGAAAAAACTATGCCGAGTATGCCTCCAGAGCCAGGGAACAGGGGCGCATTGTACCCCAAATAGAAGAAATAGACGTATCGCCTGATAGTCTCAATCTCTGCGCCAAAGTTGCTGGTAAAAATGCTGCTGAGATGGATAAACTAGTGGATCAGGTGGTAGCCGGTGATTTGACACGAGAAAATTTGCGGCAGGCTGCCAAAGCAAGAAAGGCTGCAGGTGAATTTGTAGCAAAAAGTCGTTTTGACTGCGTACAGCCATCTGATCGGACGGAGATGGAAGAAAAAATAACTGCGGCAGATATTATATTGGCTTTGCAGTCATCAAATTGGCTGTTTGAGCAAGCAATTACAAATCCAGTATGGGAAAAAGTAATAACTGATCCACGAGAGACGGTGAAAAAGAATTACATAAAAGAAAAATATAGAATTTTTGAGGAGTTCTCCGTTGATCCAGGAACGTCCCACCATTCTCGCCGTTTAGATGCCCTTATAGTTGAAAATATAAGCGTACCGGCTCGTGCTGATAATCCGGTTAATTTGATAGGGGTTGAGATTAAAGTAGATATCAATGACTTAAAGAACGACTGCAAAATGCAAGAGTATACAGATTTTGTAGACCAGTTTTATTTAGCTGTCCCGGATGAAGAAGATATAGTTAACTCTGCATTATCAATTAAATTGGATTCATGGGGTTTATTAACAGTATCTAAAGACGGACAGACTAAAGTCCTTCAGACTGCAGATAAGCTATCTGCAATTATGAGAGACAATACCCTCAACAATTTAATTTTAAAACTCTTATAAAAAGAAATCCCCATATTTTTTTAAATAAAAATACGGGGATTTCTTTTTTATAATGATTAAGCATTAATTATCATTATAGTAATCTTCTTCAGTAGGATCATATGGCTCATGAGCCTCATCCCATTCTTCATTCGTCATATCATAGCCACTCTGCCAATCGTCTTCCCATCCTTCATAAAATTCACACATAAATTAATCCTCCTTAATTTAGATCCAGAGATAATACCTGGAGATAAGTTATTTATGATGCAGGGAGCAACATTATACGAATTATGAATATTAACATCAAATATTCATATGGCGTGGATGCGTACAGTATGTGGAAGATCAAAAAGTGATTATAGTTATTCTAATACTATTGTTTACAATAATTTTCCGTGGCCAGAAACAACAGATCAGCAACGACAAAAAATTAAGCAAACAGCACAAGCTATCCTTGATGCAAGATCACTATATCCAGATAGTAGTCTTGCAGATTTATATGATCCTTTAACAATGCCGCCTGAACTTCTTAAGGCACATACAGCAAACAATAAAGCTGTTATGTAAGCTTATGGGTTTAAAATGAAAACGACAGAAGCTGATTGTGTAGCAGAGCTTATGAAATTGTATCAAAAGTTGGTAAAAACAGAAAAAACACGATGAAAATGGTATATTGAAAAAGAAAAACACATATAATATAATACTTGTAGGTAAACGAAGAAATGTGTTCATAGTAACGCAAAAAAAGCCCCAGAGGTGTGAATCTAGGGGCTTTTTTCATTTTAGCAAGGTGTAGATGGAAAAGAAAGCAAATGACGATATAATAGTATAAGGAAATTTGATGTTTAGGAGTTGAGACAATGAGCATGCTGACACACAGCAAAATTCTGCACAGGGAACCGGCTCTCTCGCCAATGCCGAATTTACAATAAAATTCTATACAGAGCAGTCAGCTACCGATCCCGGAGCAAATGGTAAGAAACCGGTTCGCACCTGGATATTGAAAACAGATGCCTCTGGAGAAATCCATTTTACAAAAGATTATTTGGTATCCGGGGATGAATTTTTCTATGCCAGTGATGGAAAGACCGTCTGCTTCCCACTGGGTACAGTAACCGTACAGGAAACCAAAGCACCTGCCGGCTATCTTCCAAACGAATCTGTTTTCGTGCAGCAAATCACCAGTACCGGTACGGAAGAAACTATCTCTATTTATAACGCTTCTTCTGTCGAAGAACAGGTCTTCCGAGGCGGCGTCAAAATTCAGAAGCGGGATCTGGAAACTCAGGGAACACAAGCACAAGGAACCGCATCGCTTGCAGATGCCGAATTTACCATTACCACTTTGAACAAACAGCCGGTATGGGTAGGTGGAAAGCTCTATGAAAATGGTCAGGCAGTACTTACAATTAAATCGGATGCACATGGTATTGCTGCAAGTGCCGCTGATGCCCTGCCCCTTGGACATTACCGGATTGAAGAAACCAAAGCGCCTTCCGGATACCTAACCGATGGTGCAAAGGCTCTTGAATTTGACATCACCCAAAATGGAGAAATCGTAGATTTAACAACAGAAGAGACTTCTGTTTCTAACCAGATTATCCGTGGCGGTGTCAAAATCCAAAAACGGGATCTGGAAACGGGAGAAGCCAAACCACAGGGAAATGCTTCTTTAAAGGATGCAGAATTTACAATCACCAATCTTGGTCCAAATCCTGTTCTTGTGGATGGAACCCTTTACGAAAAAGATCAAGTAGTTCTCACTTTGAAGACAGATGAAAAAGGGCTTGCTTCCACAAAAAAAGATACTCTCCCTTATGGACATTACCGGGGTGATGAGACAAAAGCACCGGAAGGTTATTTGAACGAGGGAAAACTCTCTCAGGAGTTTCATATCACAGAAAATGGGAAAATTTTGGATTTAACTGCAAAAGAAACAGCGATTTCCAATCAGGTAATCCGTGGCGATTTAGAATTCGTAAAGGTATCTGACGGAGATTTAAACCGGCTGGCAAATGTCCCATTTTCCATTACCTCCAAAACTACAGGAGAAAGTCATACCATTGTAACAGACAAAAATGGCTATGCCAGTACCTCCTCAGAATGGAATAAGCACACTACAAATACCAATCGTGGGGAAACTTCTGAAGACGGAATCTGGTTTGGCTCTTCTAAACCTGATGATACCAAAGGAGCCCTGATTTATGATACCTATATTTTGGAAGAACAACGCTGCGATTCCAATGAAGGTATGAACCTCTTAAAAATTGAGGTCTCTGTATATAAAAATCACGTAGTCGTGGATATGGGAACTTTAACGGATGATCAGATTACCATTGGAACTACTGCCCTTGACAAAGACAGCAACTCCCACTTTGCCAAACCAGAAGAAAAAATCACTCTGGTTGATACCGTAGAATACGAAGGCTTAAAGAAGGGACAGTCTTATAAGCTCATCGGCACACTGATGGATCAGGAATCCGGAAAGCCAATTGAAATAGATGGAAAACCTGTCACAGCAGAAACCACCTTCAAACCAAAAAAATCTTCTGGTTCTGCAAAAGTGACCTTTACGTTCAATGCCTCTTCTCTGAAGGGCAAAACAATCGTAGTATTTGAAGAACTGTACCAGGAGGATTTAAAACTGGCTGTTCATGCGGACATTACAGATCAGGATCAGACTATCTATTTCCCAGAAATCGGGACCACTGCAAAAGATAAGGAAACAGATATGAATCTTTCCCAGGCAGATAAAGAAGTTACCCTTGTAGATACGGTAGCTTACAAAAATCTTCTGCCCGGCGAAGAATATGTTATGACTGGAACCCTTATGGATAAAGAAACCGGAAAACCTGTCGAAATAGATAAGAAAGAGGTTACTGCCGAAACCACATTTACTCCTAAAGAATCCTCTGGAACGGTAGATGTGATTTTTTCTTTTGATGGGACTTCCCTTGCCGGAAAAACCGTAGTTGTTTTTGAATCTGCTACTTATGACGGCAAAGAATTTGCAACACACGCTGATCTTGAAGATAATGGGCAGACCATCTACTTCCCGGAAATTGCTACCACTGCAAAAGACAAAGCAGACGGAGATCATTTTGCCAAAACCGATAAAGAGATTACTATTGTTGATACGGTTAAATATAGTAACCTAATTCCAGGAAAAGAGTATGCACTTACCGGTACCTTGATGGACAAAGAGACAAACGAACCTCTTCAGGCAGATGGTAAACCGATTACTGCCACTACGACCTTTACTCCTGAAGATGCCTCTGGCAGTATTGAACTTACCTTTACATTTGATGGCAGCATCCTGTCCGGCAAAACAATTGTTGTCTTTGAGTCTTTAACGTATCAGGAAAAAGAGATTGCTGTTCACGCCGATATAGAAGACCATGAACAGTCTATCTACTTCCCGGGAATTGGAACTACTGCGAAGGACAAAGCGGATGGGGATCAGGAAGCCGTTGCTACGAAAGAAGTAACCATCATTGACACCGTATCCTACCAAAATCTGATTCCGGATACTCCATACAAACTGGTCGGCACACTGATGGACAAAACAACCCAAAAGGAAGTTATGATTGATGGAAAACCTGTCACGGCAGAAACAGAATTTACACCAAAGGATTCCAATGGTTCTGTCGAAGTCATCTTCACTTTTGATGGAAGCACATTGGCTGGACATGATGTAGTCGTTTTTGAAAAACTTTTTTCCCTTGAAGGAGAAACAGCACTTGAAATTGCTTCCCATGAGGATCTGGACGATAAAGGACAAACGATAAAACTTACGGAAGCTCCAAAAGACACACCTGAACCTTCCAAACCAGTCAAGACCGGAGATGAAACAACCGTTCTTCCTTATCTTTTACTGGCAGGTGCCGCACTCCTCTTTGCTGCAGGATTTGGTATCTTATATATCCGTAAGCGGAAAAAAGATAAGTAACTATCAATAGATATGCTCACAGGCAGCTTATTACGGCTGCCTGCTATAAAGGTGATGAATATGGAACAATCTCGTTGTAATGCCGATGCCAAACACATCCGGCATTTTTTAGATATTTGTGATGGAAATTGGCATTCCTGTATTTATGTTCGCTGTGTTTCCTGTAAAACCCCAGGTTATTGTAATGGCCCACACTTCTTATATCATCCAGATGAAAACGGCAGTCCATGTGTCCTGCCCATGGCAGATGCCCGTATGCTCTTCTCCCGCATACCGGAACCAACGGAATGTCTATCCGCCATAACACTGGAACAATTTCAGTCTTTATATGGACTCTACTTTGCAAAAGAAGCATTGACCGATAAGCCATGTCCTTGTTTTGCTTTACTGCGGCACCAGGAAGCATCTCATTATCACTGGTAAAAGGTTGCACTTTTGGCACTTTCTGCGTACAGGATAAGAAAGGAGGCGATTTTATGTTGAATTTCACTGCTATGATTCAAGGAATCGATACAATATTTACGAACTTTATTTTTATTCCTGCACTTTTAATCCTGTACCTGAAGTTTCGTCCGAGAAAGCCCTGGAACAAACGCACCAGAAATCTGTATTGGCTATGTATAGCTCTGATTTCTGTTTATGTCATCCGGATTTTCTGTGCAGGGTTCATCTTTACACCAGTAAATTACTCACGTTTTGCAGACAGCGGTTTCTTTCCGCTTATCAAGGCACTGTTCTATTCTTAGATTTTCTGCCATTTTGTGCCATTTAGTCCGAATCTGGGAGTAGTTTCTATGCCCATCCTATGGGAATTCATCACCTGCTTTCTTACAATATACGTATAAAACACGTAAGCGAGGTGAATCTTTATGAAACAGAAACAAATCCGCTGCCCATACTGCGGCAGCATCGCAATTTTAAGGGATGCGTCCTATGTATATGGAAATAAAGCGAAAGATGGAAAACTCTATGTGTGCAGTCACTTCCCACAGTGTAATTCTTATGTAGGAGTTCATCCTGGCACTACCAATGCCAAAGGAAAACTGGCAAACAAAGAGCTTCGGCAAAAAAGGATCCAAGCACACCGGGTATTTGACCAGATATGGCTAAACCACATCTTTACGAAATCGGAGGCTTACCGCTGGATTGCTGATAAATTCTGTCTGACTGCCAAGGAAGCACACATCGGAGAATTTAGCACTTATATGTGTGATCAACTAATTCTGGAATCCATGAAGATTCTGGAGAATAACCATATCCCTCTCAGGGCCATTGGTTGAAAGGGGGGATATGTATGATCATCCCGATGACAGATGATGAACGCCGATTGACAGAGGAGTACTTATATTTGGTACCTGAAATGGTAAAAAAATTGACTTCCCGTTGTGCTTATGTCTCATACGATGAGCAGCAAGACCTTCTGCAAGCCGGAAACTTAGCTTTATGCAAAGCCGCCATGAACTATGACAACACCCGTCCCTTTGCAGTTTACGCCAAAGTTGCCATACGAAATGCCATTTACAGTTATTGGAGAAAACTGCAAAAAGAACGAAAATACACCTGTTCCATGTATGCATCTTCCGAATTTGACATGGAACCCCTGCTTGTAGACCAAAAAACCGAACTATGGCAGGAACAATGTATGAACCAGGAACCCATTTATAAGCACCTGCAGTCCTTAGAAGCGAGAAGCTGCAATACACTAAGAAAGGGAATACATGCCCTGCTCCTGCAGCAAAAAGGATATACCAACCAAGAAATTTCCAAACATTATGGTGTCCCAATGAATCATGTCCGGGCATGGCAAAGCAAAGCCCGGAAATACTTACAGCAGGATACCAAATTATATACTCTTTTATCTTGAAGGGAGAACGATTATGCTGACACTTTATACTGCAGTCGGAATCCTACGATTCCAGGATTCCATAAAGGAACATAAAACACCGACTGTTATCAATAACCGGCAGGAATACGGACTGACAGAAGAAGAATTCTTTCTGTGGAGCAGCCTCGCATTTCAAATCCGACAGATCCATGAATTGCAGTCTGCTTTTTCCGAACGCTTGAAAAAACATCACCGTTCGGAAAATATCCCCATTGAACCTTACCTGAATCGGCTGCTGCTTCGAGGACTGGTTGTAAAAGGGGATGGTTTAACTGGTGTGGATGCCCTGTACCGCCTCTTAGGAGAACTTTATATCAGCCCATTGCAGGACAGTTTTTCAGTACGGCTTTTTACCTGCATCTATCTCTGCATGAAGAAAAAACTGCACACAAAGGAACTGATCCATTATCTAAAAAAGCCGGCACGGACTGCTATAGAGGACACGGTACTCCAAATAGCAAAAAAAGTACAGATTTCTACGGCAGAGCTTGTAACCTGTGTAGAACAGGGCATCCATCCACAAAATACAGAGCAACTTTTGACGCAGCTCTATGAAACCTCGGATGCAACATTCCGTACCCTGGCACAGGATATCCAATTCACCCATGCCGGTTATCCTGTACTGGAAGCCATCAGTAATTTGTACCTCAATAAACAGATTGCATTTGAAAAATTATAGGAAGGAGCAAATTATGCCAAAACCATTTCTTAATAAGCTGATTGTCCATGGGGCAATCGGCTTTTTCTGTGTCCTATTTGGATGTATTTACGGATTTATAACAGACGACCAGATATTTCTCCTTATGAGTCTTTGCATCGGTGTTGGAACTGCCATACGAATTGTGAGTCTGCTACATACCATCAAGATGCATGACTATACCGAATTAACTGGAACCTGTACAAAACGTGAAGTCAGCCCACTTACCAAGAAACAGAAAATTATTTTCCGTTCCACTGACCAGAAAGAATATCACTTTACATTCGATAAAAATATCCGCCTTTTATCTGGACATTATTATCGCCTATATTTCCGGAATGTAGCAAACCTTTCGGGTGAAGAAAAGGTTACTCCGGATTTACTTGCGTATGAGGAATTATCCCTAAATGAAGATGTTTCCCCGAAGAACTCTTAGATTTCTTCTCTAAATACAATAGAAGTGGATATGCCACTTTCACATACCCACTTCTATTATGCTTTATAAGTTTTCCTTCTGCCGTCCCAGTGAAATGACAAAAACCACTCCGAACTACCACGTATTCTGTCTCAAGGATGACAGCATAACAGCAATCGCAGGGAATAATAATCTATTGTATTCCAGAAGACTCTTCAAAAAATGGACAGTGCTTTCACTTTCAGGGTTTCAAAATGCAGTAACAATATCTTTTATTTTTCTACTGTGACCAATTTTTTCATATTAAGGGCAACTTTATACTGACAGTGAAAATTCCCGCTTCATAATTCACTTGAATATCACCACTTATTTGTATTACTAGCTTTCTAGTAGCATACAATCCGATACCACTGCTTTTTATCCTTGCTTCATCTTTTGTGTAAAACAAATCAAATATAGATTTTAATTCTTCATCACTAATATAATCAGAAGGATTGCTTATTTGTATATGACAATACTCGGATTCTCCCCACATGTAAAACATTATATCACCAGTACTATACTTTAAAGCATTATCTATTAAATTACATAAAATTCTAATTAATATTTTCTCTTGAGCAAGTATCCAAATGTTTCCATGTGGCAGTCTAATATCTAATTGTTCTGAGGCACGTTTTGAATTTTGAATATATTCCTTTAACAAAGAAGTGACTACCTCTGTAATATTGACTGATTTCATATCAACTTCGCTCTCTATTGCTTCACTCCAAAACAATAAATATAAATCGTCTACTAATTTTTTTAAATAATCCGCCTTTTTTTCAATATGTTCTATATAGCTATTAACAGGTTCATTCACATTTTTTTCTAATCTAATTAACTGCAAGTAACCAATAATAACAGTTAATGGAGTACGTAAATCGTGTGATAAATTTGCTACCATCTTTTTAAAATTTTTATCCTGTTTTTTTAGCTGATGTTCTTTTCGTTCATCTTCTTTAATTCGCTTGTTGATACTAAGTGCAAGGTTCTCAATATCTTTATCCAATACATTGACCGAGTAGATATGCTCATTATGTTCTATCCATTCTATAATTCTTCTAATTTCCCTCTTCAGATGAAAAATGTATAATATGCCTAATAATATAAACACTCCTGTTATTAAAAAGACAACTAGCAAACTTCATATCTCCTTATAATATTAGAATCTCATCACATGTATTCAAGATTGCATTATCATGTGAAACAATAATAATTATTTTATGATTTTTAATTTGATCGATCAACTGTAAAAATTGTTTTTTTCCACTCTCATCCATAGCTGAGGTAGGCTCATCAAAAATCATTACCTGACCGTCTTGCACTACTTGGCGAATAATTGCAATTTTTTGCTTTTCTCCACCGGAAATATTACTTGACTTTTCATTAATTTGCAAATCCCAATTATCTCTTTTCAAAATACTATCACCAAAGCAATCAACGGCTCTCTGTATACATTTTACATCAAGCTTTCGATATAAAGCAATATTATTATATATTGTATCTGCTATTAAAGTCGGCTCCTGTTCTGTTACACTGATTACATGTTCTCTTATATAATCCATATCTAAATTTCTCATTTCTGTATCGTTCCATATTATATTCCCTTGATATTCATCTACATACATACCCATTAAAATTTTAATAAGTGTACTTTTCCCACATCCGTTTTCTCCTTTCAATCCATAAACTTTCCCCTTTTTTAAGTTTGTAGAAAAACTTTTTATGGTTTCTTTCTGGTCATATGCAAAATTCAAATCCTGAATTCTAATTTGTTTGATTTCATTAAGTCTTATACACCCCTTAGACTGCTCCTTAATTTCTAAAATAGATTTTATACGTTCAAAGGATACATAAGCCTCTTGGTATTCTTGACCGTATGCCACTATTTCTTTTCCATATTCCAAAATCATATTAAAATATACTGAAATCATATAGAAATATCCTATTTGCATATCTCCAGTAAGTATCTTTTTTCCTCCAATCCAAAGTAAAATGCATACAGATATTGCCCCTACAATCCCTTCAAGATTTGCAAATGCCTGGATAGTCGCTTGTTGTTTAAATATAGATCGATATAATTTTTGATATGATGCTACTAACCTATTTGAAAAAAATGAATCCATACTATGTATTTTTATAAACTCTATTTTTTCTAATTGTTCCTGCAGTCTGGAGAAGAAATTGGATTTCTCCTCTTTCATTCCATAACTGCAATTATAAATACGCTTTTTGAAGCCAATATATATAAAAAAATAAAGTGCTAATAAAAACATTGTAACTATAAAAGCAATCGAATCCATTTTCCAAATCATAAATAAGATTATACCCGCTGAAAAAACTGAAAATATCAATTCAGTCAAGGAGCTGATGAAAAAAATAAGTACATCATTCGCATCATTGTTTATCCTTTGAGATAAGTACGATAAATCAGTTCTGCCAATTACGAGTGGCGAAACTTTTTTTAAATGATTTACAATTTCGAAATTTAATGAAAATGCTGCATTAGTCTGTATCCTTATATAAAGTATTTTATTGACATAGCAGACAATTTCCTTACCAACATACAATAACAGTAATAAAAATATGAATTTTAACATTGCTGAATATGTTGTTTCCACATTAAACATATTAATAAATTGTCCCATAGCAGCCGGTATAAATGTATTTAACCCGCACAGTATAATACCCAACAAAAAATATATCCCATATTCTATTTTATATTGAAAAACATATTTACTGCAAAATTTTATCATTCCAATTCTCCCTGCTATTTCATTGAGCCATTTCTTTCATCAGCTCCAACATCTCTTCTGCATTCCATTTTACTGAAGAACAAATCTTATTTTTATAAGCAGCACACCCACCATAACATACTGGAAAAAATGAACAATCTTTACATTCTTGATCCTTTACAACATCATAGGAAAGCCATTCTACAAATTTATTTGTAAGTTTGATTCCTTTTTCCAAATTACCGATACTTCGTTCACTATATCCAATATCATTCCAACATTTATACAACGCTCCATCTGGACCTATCACAAATGAATTTAAGCTAATTGCTCCACATACACCATAATTGCTCGGCTTAACACCTTGGTACATAAAGCCTCTCTTAATCCCTTCTTTATAAAACGCAATCTCTTCTTTTGCGTACTGTGGTCGTTCCATACATATATGATTATTACATACTCCATTAATATCATCTACTGGTGCTAAATAATAACCAACTCTACCTTTTAAACCATATCTTTCTAGCCAATCAAATATTTCTGTTGCTTCGTTTATATTTGTCTTGTCAACATTAATTCTTATCGAAATATTCAAAATATCCGCACATTCTCTTATATTGTCCAATATATGTTCGAAGGTAGGCTGATGATTATGGAGAATCCTTCTACTATCATGGGCTTGTTTTGAACCATCTAAAGTAACTTGAATATAGTGGATGTCCATGTCTTTTAATTTTTCAGCTACTCTTCTAGTCAATTTATAACCATTTGTGACCATATCCGCATTATATTTGCAACCAAGTGGCAAAACAGACTTTATCTTTTTGGTTAATTTTTCAATAGTTTCAATTGCCAATAATGGCTCCCCTCCATACCAAGATACCGTTAATTCATGTATATGCTGATATTTTTCTTTGAGCTGCGATGTTAATTGATCCTGAACAGTCTCAGACATAGTAATATATTCTCTCCCTTTTTCATAGCAATAGGGACAACAAAAATTACATGCCATAGTTGGGGCAATAGTTAATGTAAGATTTGAATCCGCAAACCTTTCTATTTTATTTCTTATAAGCAATTCTGCAAATTCATCTTTATCATCTTCAACTAGCATACCACCCTCTAATAATGCTGACTCTAAATCAGGCTTTGAACATTTTTTCCCTTCTTTCATTTCATAATATGATTTTTCATAATCAGTATCTAATTCCAGTATTGCAGATGTGACCGTATTGTAAATCAAACAACTTTTATCTTCTTTTTTCTCTATATTGTATCTTGATAATTTCATTATTATATCCTCTTTTCTTAATCTCTTGTTTTCACAGTGTTCTTTGCAATAATGAAAATGTGCCCAGCATATTGCTGAGCACATTTTCCTTTACTGACTACAAATATCTTTAGTAACGAATTACACATGTAGCCTTTTTAGATCCACAACCTTTATCATTGTAAACCCAGCAGATTCTTGTACTTTTGTCCTCTGATGCTTTGTTAATCCACTTCATTGCAATATCCTCCTGTAAAATATTTATTTATTTCAAAGTAGTAAGAGCTACTTGAAACACAAATTAAAGTTCTTGACGTTTCAATGCAAAATGCATTAAAACTATCCCCACCAGGCACGCACCCATACCATACATAATAGTTCCAACAACAATCCCATTTGTCATCCGATATCCACAAATATTATACATATAAGTGGTCGGGTTCATAACACAAAATGCTTTAAGAAGCACTGATTGATTTTGAAAATTCTCATATACCATAGGATAAGTAATCGCACCTGCAAAGAAATATACACATGATAAAGCTGCCACAATTCCTGTATTCTTTACTAAAACCGTAATCAAAACCGCCACAGCTTCCATTCCAATCATAGCTATCATATTTAAGGTAACCATTCCGATAAAAATCAAAAATTCCTCACCTTTATAATGAAAACCATACTTCCATGCTAATCCTAAGCCTAATGCAGTTTCCACAATATAATAGAGAATAAAAAAGTGAACATTTATCACCAGTAATTTACTTAAAAATAATTTGGTTCGATTTATCCCATATACGACAGAAGCTCTTATTGTTCCTTGATGAAATTCTGCAGATACCATTGTCGTAATATAGACAATTAATCCAATCCAAGAAAAAAAATTAATTGATAATGCAAATCTTGCGATTTCTGCAGCTTTTACATTATTCATGTCGTCTATGTAGCAAATCCAACCAATGCTATCTATATTTCTATAATCACCAAAAGTCATAAACAATGTATCATTTCCCACAACGAACGGTATAAAAAAAATAAATGCCATAAATACTAAAACCCACTTCGAGGCTCGCGAATATTTCATTTTATAGTACTCTGCTTTAAGCTGTCTCATTCGATTTCACCTCCGATAATAGATTTGTGTAATACTCTTCTAAGTCTTCTCCTTCATATCCTATTTTTTCTACACCAACTCCTCCATATACTAATTCTTTTGTTATATCAGAAATATTTTTATTATAACCAAATACCTTAATCACATTTCTTAAATAAACTTTTATTTGACTTTCTGGATACCTCTCATCTAAAATACAACTAGCCTTTTCCACATTGTCTACTTCGATATGAACATGACGACGACATTTCTCATCTAATTCTTTATCTGTAATCTGTTGTAACATTTTTCCATGATGTATAAATCCATATACAGTTGCAAGTTGATGTAACTCTGGCAAAATATGACTGGATATAAGTATCGTTGTACCATCTTCTTCATTCATATTCTTTAAGACTTCTCGCACATATTTAATTTTGGTTGGATCTAAGCCATTTATTGGTTCATCTAAAATTAGCAACTGTGGGCGACCAAGCAATGCAATTGCAATTCCTAATCGCTGTTTCATCCCTAAAGAAAAAGCCTTCACTCTTTTATTTCCAGCGTCCTTTAAATCCATTATTTCCAGAACTTCATCAATACTACTTTTTCCTGGAATTCCTCGTTGAGTACGCTGGATTTCCAAATTTTGGCGTGCTGTCATGTCCATATACAAAGCTGGATTTTCAATTAAACATCCTATCTTATTTCTTTCATCTTCAAGATTTTTTTTACCAAATAAACTTATCTCACCTGAAGTCGGCTTTGTTAGTCCTGTAATAACTTTCATCAGGCTACTTTTTCCTGCACCATTTTCTCCAACCAGTCCATATATCTCGCCCGCTTTTATCGTAAGATTTACCTGATTAAGTACCATATTTTTTCCGTATGCTTTACAAATATCTTTTGCTTCCAATATTTTTTCGGGTTCTTTCATTCTAATCACTTCCCTCGTTTCTTAAATCCTATAATGATAATGATAATGTCTAATTCTAACATTTCTCTTAAATCAGTTCTTAAATTTCCATAAAATTATAAATTTATCTTTATATTTTCCCACTCGCCTATGAAACCTTCAAATTATTTAAAACAGTAACTTGTATGAAATTACAAATCATGTTAGTATTTTTACCATACCTATTACCAAAGGAGTTTATTATGATTGATATATTATTAGTAGAAGATGATAAAGAAATTTGCTTTATTCTTACAGAATTATTAAAAAGAAACCATTACAATGTTTCAGCATATCACAATGGGATAGAAGCAATTGAAGCTCTTTCCTCTAAAAAATATGATTTAATGTTATTAGATTTGATGCTTCCCGATTTGCCTGGTGAAAAAATACTATTTCACCTAAAAAAACACAACAATTCTATTCCAGTTATTGTTATATCTGCCAAAAATCAGCCTGAGATTCGTATAAACCTTCTCCGATCCGGTGCAGATGATTATATAACTAAACCTTTTTATCATGAAGAAGTTCTCGCACGAATAGAAAGTGTTTTGCGCCGTTGCAGCGAAAGTCCCCAAACGGAATATTCCTTTAAAGATATTCGCATAAATGTGGATGATCACAAAGTACTTGTAAATAACACAGAGCTTACTCTGACTACTACCGAATATAACCTCTTACAGCTACTAATCAAACATCCAAAACAGACTTTTACAAAGGAATCTTTATATCAACTTATTTGGGGAAAAGATTATATTTCAGATGATAATACTCTCAATGTCCATATAAGCAAACTAAGAAAAAAACTAGAGCATATAGGAAACCAAGCCCCTTATATCGATACTATATGGGGAATAGGTTATAAATTACACCGTTAGAATAAATTCACGCAAAAAATACCATTACAAAGATTAATCTGTAACGGTATTTTTTACCCTATTCACTTTTTTCATACTTTCAAACAACTAGGTATACCCTCAACAATTTTTTCAGGCACAAACACTTCATTAACTATCACATACGTCCAAGCACCATCTGAGTTATCCGTAGTTTTAGACACTACAATGGCTTAACTTCCACGCAGTATATATTAAATCTACGAATTACAAATGCAAAGACACAACTTCGAACCACTACATATTCCTTTCCAAGGTAACGGTGATTGTGGTCTATGAAAATCATTTGTATTTCAGCTGACCATAAAAAACACCGTTGCAGATTCACTCCCCCACAACGGCATCTTTCATTTTTTTTATTCGATTTTATCTTCTCCTGTTGCCTTTATAAATCTCATAACCTCATCAATGGTTTTCCCAGATGCTACCAAAGCCTTAAACAGCTCATCTTTCTGCTTCTCTTCTATCTCTTTTTGAATCTCTTTTGCTTTATGACGCAGTTCCTTTAAATCGGACTCTTTTGTACGAATCTCCTGTTCCACATACTCCAGTTGCTCTTCCAAAGATGTGTTTTCCAGTTTTTTTCGTCTTGCCATAATGCATCCTCCTAATAATTTTTCCTCATTCTACCACATTTTATCTACTCTGAAAAGGTAGTAGTGTTTTATGAAAATTTTATATCTATTTGGGATTATCCTCATAAAATACTACACTTCCAAGCATTTTGACACAAAAATTATTATTTCGAATCGCAAAATACTATATATGGTATTTTATCATTGACCTTCGCTATATCTTGTGTTACTATGATATTGTATTTAAGTTTTGTGTTATCCCTTTATAGGGTGTCTGGATACTATCTCCAGTACACATGCAGTTTAAGTTGGAAAATCGTGTCATTATAATGCCGTTTTATACGGTGCTATAATGGCACTTTTTTTATTTATCACTATTTTATCGCCCAAAGGGCAGAAAGGAGAATTTTTATGTCATCTATTATCATTGTAACAGGAAGGGTAACTGCCGATCCGGTTATGCAACAAGCAAAGAACTCCGGAACTGAATACATCAGTCTGGGGCTTGCTACCAACCAGAGAGGTCAAAACGGAAAGGAAGAACCCATCTTCTATCAGTGTTACTGCAACAAGTTTCTTGCAGATCGACTGATAAAAGCCGGTGTCAAAAAATCAACGTGTCTCATGGTCTACGGAGATTTAGAACTCCATCCGTATATTCACCAGAAAGGCAATAATGCAGGTCAAGCAGCTATCACGCCGCAAATTATGGTAAAGGACTGGCAGTTCTTACCTGCGAATCGTAATGATACCAATGCAGCAACACCTGTACCGGGGAATCCAATGGTCGGAAATCCGAATGTTCCACCAGTACCAGCAAACGGTGCTACTTATAATGGAAACCCGGGAATGAATCCTTCCGGTACCGTGCCTACTGGCGCAATGCCAGTCAATAACAATATGATGCCACAGGCCGCACAACAGATGTCTTATGCTCCGGCAGGGGGATCGGCTTATGCACCACAGGGATTTACGGCTGGCAATGTATCTGGTGATGGATTTACCAATATTCCGGAAAATACACCACCACAGCAGCTTCCATTCCCGTAAATTATCAAAGATCCCTAAAATGAAGGAATTGCGACTTTCCAGTATCTACTGGTCTGCTGCAATTCCTTTTTCTATTGAAACAAACATGGAGGAAATGAAGTGAATACACAAAAGAAATTTCTTAAAGTTCTAAGTATGCTCACAATAATTTTGTTAATTGCAACTATATTCATACCAGGAAATGGAAATCGTAATGCAGTCGCAAGTATCGGAATCCTTGGCATCCTGCTGCTATTTCTTTCCACACTTCTTCCTAAAATCTATAAACTGACTCTAAACCTACTCAAGAACCAGGGCAAAACAAGCCCTTGGTCTTCTTTGAAATCATCTGAGCCAGTTTCCGAAACAGAAGAATTGCTTTGGAGACAAATCAGCTATCAGATTACCGACAAACTACAGGCTGCATTTCCAAATGCAACATGGGAATTCCAGAAGCCGCCATCCATGAAGCAGCTTCTTTGCGGAAATCCCATACGTCTGAGAACCTTTCATACGGAGGACTACAACTTTGCGGAAGCACGTATGAACCAATACGGATATCTGGAACTTCAAATGCTGACCATTGCCAGCCTCAAAAAGACTGTCACAGTTACCGATGAGGACGATGTTCCTTTTGCTGATCCGGAATCCTGGTATTCCTTAATTGGCAAGAAAAAACTGGAGAACCTTATCGGACAGCTCCATGCGAAAGGACACCATAAACTCTATATTAATGAAAACGGGCAAATTTACATCCAAAATGGTGATACAGCGGAAATCAAGGATTGTTTTGATTATTTCCCGCCACGAAACTATTGGGATATTCTCATTTCCATCTTCCAAAAAGATGAATTGACCGCAAAAGAAAAGGACCAGGCACTAGAATTATCCTGGATAAAAGAATAAAGGAGGAAATACTATGCCAAATACAAACTTTGTCCCTAACTGGACTTTTGAAAGAACGCTACCATCTCCATTTGACAGCTATTCCGGGAAAAGTGCAGTGATGAAAGACATCGCTTCCAAATACTGTAATCAGCCTAAAAAACGGGCTACTCTCCATTCTGCTACTTTGCAGGCAGTTTTTTCTTATATGAATTTGGAAAATCCACCTGCTGGAAAAGCAGAGGAAGAACTCGGAGCCATTGGAAGCCAGGCAAACAATTTTACAATCGCAGAATATCCAAGCCGTACCGGGTTGCTGCATGTAGTGGTCTACAACCGTATGACTGGGAAATTTATAGCCGGAAAGTATGAAAAACCTTTGGATCTGGACAGTAAACCAGAGCCATATCAGTTTAAAAAAGATGAAGATTCCGGAAGTGCTCTTTATTTTGCTTTAATGCCTACTTTCCTTTCAGATGACGAATTCAATGAAAAATATCAGGAATTAAAGCAACACCGTGATGACGGTTTTCCTGACCTGCCCAAAGCTGCAGAAACGGCTGCGGTTCTTTGTGATAACGTGTACCGCAGGATCCGTTATGGTGATTCCCTTCCTATCGGGAACATCAAAGTTGACACTCCTGCAAATGGCGTGCTCCAAAGACTTACACCACTGAATATCCAAAAAGGTGTTTATGCACCAACGGAAATTATCCAGGGTACCTTTCAGGTATTAAAAGGTGGACATCACTATACTGCTTCCGCCGTTTCAATTCCCAAAGAAGATTTTGTCGATAAATACATCCTGTCCAATTCTCGGACATTAACTCCCCAAGAAGAATCAACCGTTCCTATTCTCGAAGATTGGTATGTAATCCCAAAAGAAATCCAAAGAATATGCGAACATGCCAAATTAACAACTGACAGCAAGCAACCTATGAGGAATTTTATGCTCCGTGGGCCTGCTGGAACGGGAAAGACCGAAGGTGCCAAAGCCATTGCTGCAGGACTTCACCTGCCTTACCGATGCATCACCTGCTCGGCAAATACAGAAATTTTTGACCTTCTTGGACAGATTTTACCTGATGTAGATGAAAAACAGCTTTCTTTGGTAGGGGAACTGCCCTCTTTTCAAGACATTACCCTCGATCCGGCTACTGCCTATGAAAAATTAACGGGTACTTATGATGAAAAGGTATCAGAAAATACAGTTTATGAAGAATTGATCCATCATATATCTGAGGAAATGAAGCAGAAACAAGCTGCTACCTCCAGCAGCCAACAGTTCCGCTATGTGGATACACCACTGGTTGAAGCCATCCGAAACGGCTATCTGGTAGAAATACAGGAGCCTACGGTGATTGCCAATCCTGGTGTACTGGTAGGACTTAATTCCCTATTGGACCGTTGTAACAGCGTATTTCTGCCAAACGGGGAAGTCATCCATCGGCATCCGGATACTACCATTGTAGTCACAACTAATCATGACTATGCCGGCTGTCGTCCCATGAACCAGTCTGTCATTTCAAGGATGAATATGGTCATAGATATGGATGAACCGGATGAAGAGACCATGGTAGAGCGTGTTCTTGCTATTACCGGATGTTCCGATAAAAAATCAGTACGTACCATGACACAGATTGTACGTTCCATCGCACAGTATTGTCAGGATAACCTGATAACAGATGGCTGCTGTGGAGTCCGGGAATTAATTGCCTGGGTTCAGTCTTTTATGGTATGTGGCGATATACAGGAAGCTGCTCATTATACCATTTTATCTTCCGTCACTGCCGATTCTGAAAGCCGTATCGAAATTGAAGGTTCTTGCTTGGATACAGTTCTTGCATCATAACACACTATTGAGGAACACCTTTTATACCGAAGCCGAACTACGCAAAACTCTGGCAGAAAATCTCGTTTATTTAAGAAAATCCAAGCAGACGAAACTCTCTCAGAAAGCCGTAGCAAGACTTCTGCATCTACCGGAAAAAACAATTATGAACTATGAAAATGGGCATACGCTTCCATCTGCTTACGCCGTCTTTCGGTTAGCCCAGTATTACGGCTGTACAATGGAAGATCTCCTAACCCAAAATATGAAAAAGAAAGAAAGGTGAAAAAATTGAATAACACTCAAAAAGCTTTAAAAAGAATGATCCGGGATACGGAGTCAAAAATCACTGATGAAGAACTCTTTCTTTCATCGGCTTTCCAAAAATACCAAACATCTCTGGCGAAAGCGGCTACTGGCCGTTCTCGCTATGGACTTCAGGTGCTTATGGAATGGGACAGTTCTGAAAATGCAGACATCGCTTATACAGATAATTATAGAATTCACTGTAACGCCGCAAACTCGATAACCCAAAGCTTTCCTTCCCGATTTCTGCGGTCACAAAGCCTGACTGGTCTAACTGGACATGAAATCGGACATCTGCGTTACTCTGATTTTGCATCACTACAGCTTTATCTGACCAATATGGAAAATGGTTCCTTCTATCCAGAAGCACCAGACAATCTGCCTTCTGGATACAAGGCAAATCTGCAGGACATCTTAGATGCCATGGAAGAAAAAGATAATGCAACGTGTCTGACTCTATCCCGCTGTGCTGCACAGTTTAATAATATACTGGAGGACATCTACATTGAAGCCCGGATGTGTGAAGAATATCCCGGAACTTTTAAGCAGGGAATACAGATCAATAATCTGCGGATGTCTGAATTGATTCCTTCTATACAGGAACAAATTGACTGTGGCTATCAGCCGTTTTCCATTATGAGCAATTTAATTTTGTCTTATTGCCGGACTGGTAATATAAATAACCGCACGAATTATTCTGGAGAATACACAGACACCCTTTCAGACTGCATGGATTATATTGACGATGCTTTAATTGCCACACAGGGGAAAGAACGCTTACGTGCTTCCAACTATCTTTTAGTACTTTGCTGGAACTATATTCAGCCTATGGTAGAGTTAACCAGAGAGTCTTTAAAAAAGCAGGATAGTACCCAAGTTGGCGATGCTCTGGAGGATCTGCTGCGGAAAGAATCAGGTAGCGGATCTCCTCTTCCAACTGGTAAAAACGGAGGAATCCCTAAAAACATTCCAGGTCCTACAGTAAAATCAAAAACTCCTATAACCTGTGACTTATCTGGTCTTGATCCAAATTACAGGCAAGATGCAATCAACCAGGCAGAAAAGGTACTGCAGGAAGAAGGAGGAAGAATTGAACTTGCTAAAACTACAGCAGTATTAGATGGAAATAATCCAGGAATCACATACGCATCACAGTATGCCGGTTCCGGTTATGAAAATGCAGCGAATGATCTTGCACGCATCCTAAATGATGTTGCTACGGAAAAAGCCCAAAATGATTATGAACAGGAATTAACAGAAGACTTGCAAAAATCGGCGGATGAAATACATTACGGAAATGCCCATGCAGGCATCCATGTAACAATCCACCGCATCAATCCAGTTTCCGACTTTTTTATCAAATCTTATCAAACAGTTGCTTCCCCTCTTTTGCGGACCTCCAAAAGGCTGCAAAGTTCCATTCTTCCTTTATTAAAAGAAGAGGCAGAAGGCGGGAAACAAAAAAACCTGTTATTTGGTAAAAGGCTGGATATGCGGGCTTTACACCGAAAGGACGGCGGTATCTTTACCAGAACCAGGCTTCCGGATGAAGAACAAAAACTTTCCGTGGGACTTTTGGTTGATGAAAGTGGTTCTATGGGCTGGGGAGATCGTATTACCCATGCCCGGAAAACTGCAATCGTGCTGTATGATTTCTGTATGAGCCTGGGAATTCCTATTACCATTTATGGGCATTCTACAGATTCTAAGGGTGTTGCTTTGTATTCCTATGCTGAATTTGATTCTCTGGATGCCTCTGACCGTTACCGGCTGATGGATATGTCTGCCCGTAATGGCAACCGGGATGGAGCTGCACTTCGTTATGTTGCGGAACACCTGGCAAAGCGTCCGGAATCACAAAAACTCCTCATCATAATCTCTGACGGACAGCCCGCAGATTGTGGGTACAGTGGTACGGAAGCAGAAGCAGATCTTCGTGGTATCAAGAATGAATATCGTAAACGTGGCATTGTGATCTTTGCTGCAGCAATTGGTGATGACAAAGAAAACATCCGCAGAATCTATCAGGATGGTTTTTTAGATATTACCAAATTAGAAGATTTGCCCAAAAATATGACACAGCTTGTAAAACAATATTTGAAATAGAAAGAAGGAAAACATACATGAGTGAAAATTATCAAAACTCAATTACAGATCAGATATGCAAAGTACAGACCAGTAAAAAATTAATTGCACTGTATGACCGTCTCCGCTACACAAGTTATAACAGCTATGCACAGCTTCATGCAAAAGGAGAATTTGAAGAAAATGGTCATAAAGTTCACTCCCTTATTGGAATCTCCATACAGGATTACTCTAGTGGTACCGGTGATAAAAATATTATCACCCGTTTTCATCTGGCACCCGAACAAATTCAATTTCTGCTGTCCAGAGTTACCGCTGGCTTTCCTGAATTTGAATGGTCGCAAAGCAAAATATTTGGTGTGCCGGATGGCAATGGCTATTCTACTGCACAACAGTTTTTTATTTCCCGCCACGTATATAACAACCAGCAGGAAATACTGACCAGCCCATGGAGAATTCAAATTAATAACGGAAAAGGTATCAAGAAAAAGAATCATAACGGCGGCACTTATATGCAGGCTCAAAGTTTTATCTCTGAAAAAAGTGCTTTTATCCAATTGACAGATATGGATTTTTATATGCTGTTAAAACGTGCTGATTCCTATATCGTAAATTGGGAAAACTACGTTGCATCCTTCCTGATTCAAAACGGCAAACAACAATTTAAAAAACAACAGGACGCACGAATGGCACAAAATATACAGCCACATGAAATGTCTTCCTATATGCAAGAACAACCACAAGAACAATATCTGAATGGTATGTATGTCGCTTAAAGAATTTCAACAAAGAAGCAGCCGAAAAGACTGCTTCTTTTTATAAAGGAAAGGAGATTTCTATGGATTATGCCACAACACTAAATATTGACCAACAAGGGCGGATCATTATTCCTGCCAAAGTAAGAAAAGCCCTACAGCTTCATACAGGCGATGTATTGATGCTGGAAGCTGACACACGCAACATCTGTCTTCGTAAATGCGACTCCCATATCCCTATGGATATCCGGTTAGACAGTTTTCTGGATATTTTACATAGTAATGTCCCTTGCCGGATCCTGTTATGTAATGATTCCAAAATCATTGCTTCCAAGAATTATCATACAGCACTTAATATGCCTGTAACAGAAAGTATTCAAAGGCTTCTGCAACAGGGAAAGATGAAATTATTCTCTGAAAAGGAACGCATATACCCTACTATGACAGGAAAATATCCCATATCAGTCTTTTTCCCTATTTCTAAAAAAGACGAATTTGGTGAAACGTTGGGACTTTTACTATGTGCAAAAAACCAACAGCCTTTCAGCGAAATGGATTTAGGCTGTGCCAAAATGACTGCGGCGGCGATTTCCCGCTACATCCAACAAAATTATGAAAGGAAGGTGACATAAAATGAATGACTTAATGCTGCATCGGGCAGCACAATTATTAGAAGCTGAATTTGGTCCCCAATGGCGTACTGTCGCTGACATGCTTGGAACGGAAGGATTGCGAAAACGTGTAGGAAAGGAACTGACTTCTTTCATGGCATACCCAGAACGTGGAGAAGGCGGTAACAGCCAGTGGCGTGGTAACTGCTCCCCCGAAGTGGTTGCAGCACTTCTACGCTATTGCTTGGACGATAAGCGATATTACGGAAAAGATACCAGCACCTTTACCCTCTTAGATCCTATGAGTGGCTCTGGGACTTCAAAGGCGGCTGCTGACCGTTATCAGGTACGCTCCCTGCTCTATGATCTAAATCCGGCACCTGCGTATATATGAGTTGTTAAATCGAATTATTATAAATGAAAAATATTCTCTGTCATCTGATTTATTTATTGAAAGTGATAAAAAAGAATTAACTGAAGAAGAGAAGCATATCTTTGAGTTATTGAAAAATATATCTTCATTAGGGACTAGAATCTATAACAATGGAATAGAGTTTCACCCTATGTTTGTAATGGCAGATGGTAGTCGATATTTTTCAATAGAGGATATGTCGAAAGATGATTATTTGCTATTGTCTAATTTAGAATTGGATAAAATCCCGTTGATTTTACGTGCATTGGTTGCAGATATACTGTGGATTAATAAAAAAGACTTTAATGCTGCTCAAATTGCTGCAGATGCATATTGGAAATTATTTATTCTTTGGTATAAGGATGCGGATAATATTGGGACAATTGATATGATCCGCAGAGCAGTATGCATTTCGGTACAAACAAAACAAACTGCAATATATAACGAAATACAAGGTTGGTTTAATGATTTTATATTCACTAAGGCATCCAGAGATGAATCTGGTTTTGCGTTGAGAGTAATGGAACTATTTTTTGAGCAAAAGAATTTTGATGTATCTATAATTTTAAATGTATTAGATGAGTTGATTGCTTATAATAGCGCTAATGTTGCAAAGGTAGAACAAGCATATAAATTAAGAGCGAAATGTTTATCTAAGCTGAAAAGAAAAAAAGAAGAGAGGCAAAATAATATTTCATTAGCAGATTATTATTTAGATTTTGCAGAAAAAACGTTTCAGAAGGATATACAAGGAGCATGGAGGGCAGTTGATTTTTATCAAAAAGGTATAATTCTATATCGTAATAATGGAAAACCAGAAAAAGCATCAGCAGCTCAAAAAAGGCTTATTGAAATACAAAAAGAAATACCTAAAACAATGATGCCAATCTCTATTAAATTAGACATAAAAGGTGTTGTTGATAATATTAAGGCTAATATAGAAGGATTATCCTTTGAAGAATGTGTAGTTCGGTTGATACAAATGTTTGGGTTTGAAAAGCAAGAAGATATAAAAAATCGTGTGATAAAAGAATTTAAGGATCAGCCGATTCCTCATTTATTTGGTAAAAATTTAATAAATGCTCAGGGACAGACAGTGCTGACGTTGCCACCATTAGATATTCATAATCCGGAAAAAGATTCGAGACTTATAGAGTTACATATGTACCAAAACGAATTGGAAAAACAAAAATTCATTGGTGATGTTTGGATAAAAAATGCTTTGAATATAATAAGAGATAGATTTGTTATTGATAAACCTATGGTGGAATTTTTAGTTAAGGATAATCCTATTATTCCCACTGGAAGAGAACGGATTTTTCAAAGTGGAGTGTATATGTTTTTTAATGGAGACTATTATGAAGCAATACATATTCTTGCACCCCAGGTAGAAAATCTTTTTAGAGCTATTGCACAGGGGGCTGGTGGAATAACAGTAACATTGGAAAAAGATGGTACATCAATGGAAAAAGTGTTAAGTTCTATTCTATCATTACCAGAATTGATGGATTGCTATGATAATGATATTTTGTTTATATTTAGAGGGCTGTTAAATGAACGAGCTGGAGCAAACATAAGAAATGAGATTGCACATGGTATCATAAGTGAATCTGCTTGTTCTACGGGGGCATGTTTATACTTCGGAATGGCAGTTATAAAATTACTTTCACTTACATCTTCGCCATATTATCAGATATTAAAGAATAGTGAGAAGCTAAAGCATTTTGAGATACCTAGTAAAGATACACTTAAAATAATTCGTTGATATTAAAATAGTGTAATAACATATATTTTGAGTATTGAAAATAACTATATAACAAAAAATATTAAATTTAATTGTAGACATCCTTTAAATATGTTAAAATATAAGTATTAAAAATAACTAAAGTTAAAATAAATACTTATATTTGAGAGGAAGGATAGTAATGGGGAAGATATATGGTTATGCCAGAGTATCAACGAAGAATCAACGTCTGGATCGGCAGATAAAGAATATAGAAGATTATTGCAAAGATAAGAAAATTGAGCAAATTTATCGTGAAAAGTATACCGGTACAAAAATGGGGCGACCGCAATTTCAAAAACTTCTTGCAGTTGTTTGCACTGGCGATACAATTATCTTTGATTCTGTATCTAGAATGAGTCGTTCTGCAGATGAAGGGTATGATTTATATATGCAGCTTCTACAGGAAGGCATTGATTTAATTTTTATAAAGGAACCTCATATAAATACTTCTTATTATAAAGAAATGCAGAGTAAGAAGACCAGGATAGCCAGTACCGGCAAAGAATCTACAGATAAGTTGATAGATGCAATTATGGAAGCTATCACAGAATTTCAGAATGAAGAGACAAAAGAAAAAATCCGGATTGCCTTTGAGCAGGCGGAAAAAGAGGTACAAGACCTTCATGTAAGAATTTCGGAAGGTATTAGAACTACACAGCGTTTGAATGAATCTTTGCCAGAGATGCAAAGAAAGCAAATTGGCCAGAAAAAAGGAGCTACATTTGAGACAAAGAAGGCGAAGATAATGAAAGAGCGCATTCAAAAGATGGCGAAAGATTTTGATGGTAGTATGAAGGATAAAGAGGTTATAGAGATACTCGGTATCAGTCGGAATACATATTATAAATACAAAAAAGAATTGTTACTCAGCAATATTAAGTAATATAATAGTATGCAATGTTGGAATTAGAAGCTTTTATCCTCTTTGTAATTATGATATAATGACACCTGTTGTCACACCCAATCCGACAACGGAAAGGGGGTGTTCTAGCTTGAGTATAGTAATCTCTTTCTTGGTTTCTGTTATGGCAGGTATCGTTAGCTACTATATTTGCAAATGGTTAGATAGAAACGACAGTGACAATTAACCTACAAACGGAGACTTCACCGTTAAAAAAAGAAGAAGAACCCCCGAACAGTGGCCGCTGTTCGGGGGTTCGTTTGTTGTGTTCAGCTTGAACGCAATCTCTTTCTTAGCTACTGCCAGTATAGCATATGCAAGTAACTAATTCAAGTATTCTCTTTTTATTGTATTTTTACAACTATTTTATATTTTTGTTATGATGAATAAGTATAATATGCAGTGTGATATTACATTGATTTATTCAAATATGATATCTTTAATATCCTCGATTTTTCCCGCAAACATCGCAGATAAAAGACTTTTTAAAGTTTTTCATAAGTATAACCCTCCGACATTAATTTATACATGCGGTTCCCATGACGACAGGCGTCTTTTCATTCCACCAAAAGCGGAAAGGATGTAATAATATGTATGTCAAGTATTCCCCATAGTTTATCAGCGTCACATCCAGAAGAATGAATAAGCCGGAAATATAATAGGATGCAAGCAGCATAATTAGCAAGAGCAGATATAACATCTGCCAGGGAATCAGTTTCTTTGTAGTCAGGCTATTCACCTCCTATCCAAAAAAGTTTATTAGAGAGATTCTTTTAAAGTTTTTTGTTAAATTTACAATATGAACAATGTGTCATCTGATATTCAGGATTACCTGAATTATAGGATGACGACCAATTACACAATCCTTGTAAAAAAGGTACAGCAGATCTTCCCTTATCAGTAAGTGAATATTCGACTCTTGGTGGAATTTCATCATAAGAAGTTCTTCTTATAATGTCATTTTTCATAAACATCTTCAATGCAGCAGATAAAGCAGAATCTGTAATATCAGGTAATATATCTTTTAACTCTGTATATCTTAAAGAAGGATTGTTTACAAGGCTGCAATAAATCCAGGCATTCCACTTCTTTCCAAACAAATTAAACACATACTTTAAGGGACAGGGTTCTATTTCCTCTCTTTTCTTCTGATACAACTTTTTTCACCTCCTGTGTGGGCTTTATTGTAGCACACAACTCAAAATTATTGAATTAACTATAAAAATTTATAGTTAATATAGAATTTTCAAACGACTTACAAATAATGCTTTAATTATTTATAATATTATCAACATGATATGCTTTGGTTGATTTATAGGAAAAACACTTTACTTCACCACACTGAAAAAGGAGGATTAACATGCCATATCTCAACATTACAACAAACGTACCCGTGAACAAAAGACAAAAAGAGACTATCGAACGTGCAATTAGCAAAGCAATTCTTTTAATTCCGAAGGAAAAAGAAGAGCTGCTTATGGTTAATTTTGAAGATTGTGCTTCTTTATCACTTTCTGGAGATTTTTCAACTCCTGCAGCAATGATTGAATTAAGAGTCCATAATGTCGTCATTGAAATGAATGAAGCAGAGCTGCTTGAAAAAGTCATGTCTCTTGCTACAGAGGTTGTCAACAAGGTGTTGGATATTTGTCCAGATAGAATATACTGTACCATGCCAGCCGTTCCTTACTGGACTGCTGCAGGGCTGGAGATTCTAAAAGGAATTCTAAAATAGATTCACTGTAATTGATGAATACCTCTGTTTATAAATAAAGAATATCTTCCAGGAGGTTACCGTAAATGATACAAGATCTTCTTTCAAATCATTCTGTGCATTACGTTGGGACAGCCCCATGTCATACTATTGGAATTGTGATAGCAAATCTCGACCCTATTGTAAGATACCTGTTGCAGATTCCTGAAGAAATTTCCAGCATAGGTATCTTGTCGACAAGGATAGGAACCGGGACCGTTGTCGTTGCAATCGATGAGGCAGTAAAGAGAACAAACACAGTTTTTTTGAAATTTGAATTGTCAAGAGATACAGAAGGATACGGAGGCCCGGGAACATTATTAGTGATTGGTTCGCAAGATGTAAATGATTGCTATGAAGCTATCCATTATTCGTTGGATTACGTAACGAAATACGCAAGAAACATTTTTATAAATGAAGTCGGACACTTGGAAATCGCGACAACAGCAAGAGCAGGCGTAGTGCTAAATGGAATATTCGGTATTCCTTTAAACAAAGCTTTCGGCTTTACTGCAGTTGGGCCGGCAGGAATCGGTCTGGTAACTGCAGATAGTATTTTAAAGGAATCTCCAATCAAAATCACTTTTATAGAAACTCCAGCTACTCTTACTTATAACAACCAGGTAACTGTGACATTCACTGGTGACTATTCTGCTGTAAAAAAGGCTTCGACTCTTGTTTATGATAAATGGTCTGCACTGGCAGCAACATTAGGTTCAGAACCTGAATCAATCTATACATTTGGACAACCAGATAGTTCCTGCCAATGTATTATGTTTTAACAAGCAAACAACAGATTTCTTTTGGGAATATGTACCTTAATAATTCCACAAGAAATCTGTTGTTTTTCTATGTGTATGATTTTTATTCGTTTCATTCCCTTTAATTTTTTTCATAAACCAGATAATCATACCCATACCTTTGACCACAGTAGTCGCATTTATCTTTGAAATACTGATCATAATCCACTCTACGTATGATTTGCTTTGGTAAATTGTCCCGACACCCTTATAGCCTTCTTCAACAAATTTATTCTGGCATAAATTAAATGCTTCTGAAAATTTTGTCATCATAATCACCTGCCTTAACAAGCATTGTACCCGGTCTGAGATACCGTCAGCGTATCTATCCACCAGTATTTCTTTCCGCCTCTCAATATATCATCAATATCTTTATAATTATTATACTATCTGTTTCTTTGAGAGTCAATCAAACCTAAATGCTTAAACTATTTTACGTAAATTATACTGCTGGTTTACTAATCCTCGCTGCTTAAGGAGGAGATTTTGTCCACGCTTGGCAGTCTGTTTTACATCCATCTGGAAGCCCAGTCTGCAAGTTCCTTTGCGGATGTTCTGGCAGGGAAGCGTTTTTCCTCCTCCAATTTCGCTCCAGGAGCCAGTGCCTGCATGTTGCTTCCGGAATCTCCAATGCCACTCATGCCGGATGTTGCAAAGGGAACCACGGTCTTTCCGGAGAAATCATACTGCTCCATAAAAGTATCTATGATTGAAGGCTCTCTGTACCACCACACCGGGAAACCAACAAACACAATGTTATACTGTCCCATATTATCTACCTTCGATCCAATCGCCGGCCACCATCCTGGTCTTAGCAATTGCTAAGAAATATGCAGTAATAATTAGCAGGCTATCCTCCGAATTCATGGGTTTCAGGAATTAAAGACCCTTAACAGGAGATGATTCCATACTTCCTGCTAATAATTAGCAGATTTCTGAAAATTCCGGTTTGTTAAAATCAACGCATCTATTATACCTTATAACGACAGAATTGCATAACTATGTTTTTTAATTAAATAATAGTGATATTTTTTACTATAACTTATTTTACATAAATTTGAATATATGATAATATTATAATAAGTTATTTTATTATTTGAAGGAGAAGAGTATATAATGAAACAAAAGATTCGACTTACAAAAAGTGAGCGAGAAATTATGGATGTTTTATGGAAACAAGGGGAAGCGTTAACATCTTCAGAAATTATAGAAGTTAGTACTAATAGGTCTTGGGGCAATACATCTATTCATTTATTATTGAAGTCATTACTAGATAAAAGTGTAATTGAAGTAGATGGATTAAAAAGGATTGCTAAAAATTATGCCAGAACTTTTAGGGCTGCTATTTCTCAATATGATTATTTTTTTCAAGAAGATTTCCAAGAAATGTCTTTAGAAAAAAGGATGAAATTTATAGAAACAATCATACAAAATGCCTCATTAGAAGAACTGGATGAAATTAAAAAAATAATATATAAAATACAATAATTAGATAATTTGTAATAAAAATGGAGCCACACTATGAGATATATAGTGTGGTTTTTCTTATATAGATTTCTTTACTGCTCATCATGAGAAACTGTAAATATTAATGCAATAGCCCAGGATATTACAATATTTGCATATTACAGAATGACGGATATTAATTGTCGCATCCCTTGCGGATGCGTGGATTAAAATGGACCGTATGGGTTCAAAATCCTGTGTCAAATATGGTCGCATCCTCTGTGGATGCGTGGATTAAAACAATGATGTGATTAAAAAAGGTCGGTTTCGGCCTTTTTTGTTGTAAAAAGAATACTTCTTCATAAAGTTAATATTTTTTTGAATATTAGTTTATGTTTCCGTTTTGTATGAAATTCAATCTACAGTAAACTGACTAAAATCATAGAAAAGGGAGGTATTTGGAAACCTACCCTCTTTAGAGGATATATATTGAACCTTATAGGATTCCTATCATATTTCTATAAAAACATATCAATTTTGCACCAAATACCTACCTGAGCTATGGTTTTCCGTATCGGGAAACCTCCCCAGCCTACCTTAAGCACCCTGACCATGCTCAATAAAATTCTCTACAATGCGGGAAAAAAATATTAGTCAGTATACCGACTAATAGCAAAGAATGCTACAAAATTACATTCAGTATACTGACTAAAAAACAAATACCATATAAAATAGTCAGTAATCTGACTAATCATATAGCAAAACCAAGCCCTTTTATATCCTTTTCCTTCTCTTATCCTATTAAAACCCCATCATAAACTGATAAAATCCTTAATGCATGTACCATTGCCATCATTTTAGCCTTGGCTAACCCTTGTCCATATCCCTCTATCTGTATGTTAGCTATATGACGATCCCAAGCATCCAATGTAAATTTTCTCATACCAAAAAAACTCCTTCCTATAAATAAGAAACTTAAGTACTGTTAAAGTTATTTTAACATATTTATAAATGGCCATCAAATATATGTTCGGAATATACGTTTGCATAATAACTTTTTATTACTCTACATGAGGCTAGATAGATGCTATAATATTTATAAAAAATGTGAAAAGAGGATTTTTAATGGGAAAATTTACGGATAAATATCATCTAAACAAATCTCAAAGTTTATTTTTGGCAAAAAAAGGACAGATAAAAAATATCTATTGTGGAATGAAAATGGAGAATAGGGCTGTTACTTTGGATCAGACCCGAGCTATCCTAAATGGAGTTAATGTCCCAAACGTACAGCTTGATGACATCCAGGCAATTTTGAATATGCGGGATGCATGGAAGTTTTTGTTAAATACTGTAAGTGAAACAATAACATTTGAGTATTGGTGCAAATTAAATGAGTATATTGCCAGAAATGAAGCCTTAGAGTGGGGAAAGCTGCGTACTGGAAATGTTGGAATTTCCGGTACGGATTATGTTCCACCTATTCCAGAAAAAGAACAGGTAATTACTACATTGGAGGATATTGTCTCAGATAAGGGTATGACGGCAACAGATAAAGCATTAGAAGTATTTACATGGGGTACAAGAGGACAATATTTTTGGGATGGAAATAAACGTACGAGCTTAATGCTGGCAAACAAGATTTTAATTTCTGCAGGAGCAGGTATTATGACAATTACGGATAAATACATGGAACAGTTTAATGTCCTGCTATTAGAATATTATAATACTGGGAAATCAAGCGAATTAAAAAGATTCTTGTATGATAATGCAATTAGGCACACTTGGTAATAAGCGGGCTTTTTACTTAACCTTTATCAAATCTCTCCCTAACAAGCTGCTCAAACTCCTGCTCCGTGTCGATAAATTGATATGGAGCATACTCTACATAGGCTGTCGGACGACTGATCGTAATAAGCTCTATCCCTTTATATCCCACAGCCTTATTTAATCTTCTCTTCAATTCTACCAAATTTTCCCCATGCTTAATTTTTAGAGCAAGGCAACCATGCGATTCTCTTTTTCTAGCAATCAAATAAGCCATTATTTAATCACCTCTATAATTTATCAACCAAACTATCAATTGTAGCAATATGCAGCCTATACTCTTCCAGATCATAATCTGGATAGCCCAATATCTGCATCATGACCGGCACAGGATATAATCCATTATCTAAAGTCTCTTCCATTCGTTTTATGTGCTCTGCCAATAATTCTTTTGTCAGTTCAATGATTATTTCCCTATCTTCTTTCTCTTTATTCTCTTCTTTTAGTATGCCAGCAAGGTAACTTTCAATATTAACGTCTTTCAAACTCACTTGCCAGATTAATTCTGCTATCGCAGTAGCAACTATAGTTATTCGGACTGTATGCGACTCGCAGTAATAACGATTTTTTCCTATTTTATCCATTAAAAAATCTCTACCATAAGCACAAAAATCAAGGTGTTTAAAAATTTTTATAATCTCTGTCATACAGGCAGCATCAAGTCCCAGATTAGTTGCAAACGTGCTAAATTCTTCTTCCGCATATATAGTATATCGTCTTATAATTCGTGCTAAAATTATTTTTGACTCATATTCACTACCGGATATTAACGCAGAATCCTTTAAAATCCCAATTTTTAAAGCATAATCATATATTTCGTTTTGCAACTTTTCCAATCCTTTTATGGTAGTTCGCATGTATTTCTCACCTCTACAGCAGTATTTTTGCCAGCTTTCAGAGTCTTCTTCCCTTAAACGTTCTCTCATATTAGATAATTTATATACCGAAAAATCTTTTAACTCTTCTTCAGACCAATTCTCAAGTCCGGATTTTTTCAAATTATTATGATATTCTGGCTGAGTGATTTTCCCAGCTTTAAAATCACGCAGCCAGATACCTACCTCTGCCACCATTATTTCTTCAGCACATTGCTGTCCAAATGCGTCAATTTCCACGCCTGCTACATAAGATTCCCATTCATTGGCTTCGTATCGCTCCATAATTCCCTCCTAAATAAAATAATCTACTTCTTTTTGATAAACTTCCTGTTCCTCTCTAAACAACTTTTCCAAAGGATCCAAATCTCCTTTTTGTGCTAATTCTAAGCTTTTAATATAGTTACCTTTATTTTCAGCTTCAACAAGAAACAGTGTAATTCCATTTCCTAAACACTCACGAAAAAGAATTAATCGCCCTACTCGTCCATTACCAGATTGAAAAGGCTGGATATGATTATAACAAACATGAAATTCTGCTAAAGTATGTAACGATTTTTCTTCTGCATGATACCATTTCAATAATTCTTTCATTTGAGTTGCTATATCTGAATTCCTATATTCACCTGTCATACGTCCATTAATGCGCTCGTTATAAACTCCAGACTTTAACTCCCAATGAAATTTTTTGATTAGCTCTTCCGAAAGCTCCTGACTTAACGTCCTCATCATCAAATTAAACATCAAATAGTGTCCATGTGCCTCTTCTATATCTTCCGATCTATAATCATAGTCCGATGGAGGTAGACTCCCAGTATCAAACAAAAAGGCTATCTGTTCCTCAGTTAACGTGCTGCCTGCAATTTTGTTAGAATTATATGTCATTAATCTTTGTGTTACAGCATAGATACCAGAGCAATCCCTTTTCTTTAGTTCTATATTAAATCGCTCCATCAAAAATTTATTAATAGGGATTCATTCTCTCACTTCCTTTATTTGCTACTTTATCTACATCTATTTTACATCAAATGAAAGGATAAAAATATTCGTAAGATTAGACAAAAATTCTCATATTTAATTGTATAAAATATATGATATACGATACTTTATCATATATTATATCATATAATATATGACATCTTATATTTAACACTCTTGTTGACTTATCATATATTATATCATATAATAATTCATATATGAGTAATTAATATACCCCTACACATATACATGGCAGAAAGGTGGTAAATAGCTATGAAAATTATAACCATGGCAACGTTAAAAGGCGGTACAGGAAAAACCTTAAACACTTTTAATATAGCAGGTATACTGGCAGAAAATTCAAAAGTCCTCTTAATAGACATTGATCCCCAATGTGACTTAACAAGTAATTGCGGCATAGATTCCTCTAACACCGAAGTAAAGACAATAAGAGATATTTTTGAAAACCTCCCAAAGATTCAACCAGCAGCAAAAGAGGTAATCATGAAAGCTCCAATACCAGAGCTTCCAAATCTGGATTTAATCCCTTCCAGTATCCTGTTATTCAAAACGGAAAAAATGCTGTCCACCCGGAGCAACAAGGAACATATACTGGATTACTTTTTACAAAATAATGAGTCGTATTTAAACCAATATGATTACATTATGATTGATACAAACCCTTCCATTAGTGCAATCAACATCAATGGTTTTTATGTGGCAGACAGCATCATATTATCAAGCGATATTTCCTCGAATAGTATTTCCGGAGCAGAATTATTCTGTGCTTTATGGGAGGATACCAGAGAAGAGATGGCCAAGAAAGAAAATAATGTGAGAGCATTGATTCTATGCAATGTGGACAGGCGTTCAAATCTTATCAATGAAATAAAAGGACATCTCCTCTCTGAAAATTATTCTATACCAAACGAAGCTATAGTAAATACTGTTATTCCAATGACAGTGAAATTAAAAGATACAGAGATAGAGCATAAACCGATAAACATTCTTTATCCGAAAGAGCATATCAAAAAGATATATGATTCTGTAATTTCAGAATTAAAAGAGAAAGGGGTGCTATAGTAAATGGCAGAAAATAGATTTTCAAAAGGGGTAAAAGCAGCCAAAGAACGTACAGCAGAACTTGAAGCAAATAAGAAAAAACAAGAACAGGAAGTAGCGCAAAATAAAATAGAAGAACTTCCTGAAGAACCAACGGAAACGAAATTCGATATTTCAAAAATCTTTTCTGATAAACCAAAGAAAAAGAAATCCGTCGCAAAAACTTTTTACATGAGTGCAACAAACATGGAGAAGTTAGAAAAGTTGGCGAAATCGCAGAAAATGTCAGTATCGAAGGTGCTAAATGAGGTTTTAAACAATGTGTTATAATATAATATATAATATATGATAAAAGCTATTATATATTATATGATATAGTACAGTATATATCATAAAAAAAGGAGGCTATTAAGCTAGTCTCCTTTTTTTTCTTATTAACAAATTATAACTCATCACTGATAATATCAAACACACCACCATCTAGTTCACTTATAGTTTTTCGATAGGCTGCCAAACCTTCCCATCTTTCTTTATTTTTTATTTTAAAATGGATTCCAACATAAGTACGACCTTTCTTAATAGGCTCCCATTCCACCTGCAAATCTGTATACTCATTGATTTCTTTCACGGAAGGTTCGATTACTCGACGACGAAATTCCTTATATTCTTTGTATTTGTCTTCCAATGACAGATATTTTTTTATATCATCTATGGAAAATTTTACACTTTTCCGAAATAAATAAGATTTAAACAACTCATATAATGCGATAGAATGACTACCTTTCAACGCAAGAATCTGATATAGCTCATAACTCGTGAATTTTTCCTGCAGATTATAAAGGTAGGGCATAACATCATCCGATATTTTTATGATGACTTTACCTGATTTCTTCTTAATTCTAGGTGTATTGATCCACTGAAAAAGTAATTCGTCATCATCTTCTTCAATCCAAAAAGAATTATCTGCCAGACGCTTTAAAGCTATCTTTATGTTTTGATAATTTTTACCATTTTCAAAATCAATGCCACAAACCTTGCAGAATAGTCGAATATCAAATTCTAACTGATAACAAGGAAAAGGACTATTCGGTGTCGGTGGCTTTATCATGGATATAATAAATCCTAAAATTTTCTGTTCTAAAATTGATAACTCATATTTTTTTCGTGTAACATCCTGGATCAATTTATTATCCTTTACCACCTTATAATTACGAGCTACTTGTATCCCAAATTTCTCATCTTCCCCCATTTATAATCTCCAATCTAATTTATTTATGGTGATATTATAACAGGTGGAAAGTACTTTGTAAACTGTACACTTTAACCCGTACTAAGTGTACACCCTAAAAGTTATCCACCGTACCAAGTGTACACCTTAACCCGTACCAAGTGTACACCTTAACCCGTACCAGCTGTACACCTTAAAAATGATAAATTAGCATAAATACAGGGGATTTTTACATCTCTAAATAAATAAAATAGATTAAAATATCTATTTATATATATACCACCAGTAAAAAAAGACTTGGTAACTACAAAAGGTAGTGCCAAGTCTCTTTATATGCATATCAAACATTGAAGAATATTAATTTACAGGCAAATCATCAGTCTGACGAACAGGAATTATATATAAGGCTATATGCATATGGGGAAGTGAAGCTAGTAATTAGAAATTTATATTGCAATGTGAATTTGGTTTCTATCATTTCCGTTTCTAGGAAACTACAATAGGCTCTTTTTTCTACAATTTACCCCCCCCCTCAAAAAAACTTCTACAGAAAAATCTATTTTCTGCAAAATCTATCATTTTAATTATGACAAACAAAAATGGGATACAAGCTTATAAGCAAGCTTCTGTATCCTCCATAATAATCCAGGTAATTTTCTGGATTTGATATAGAAGAGGGAGATAACAGCAGTGATAAATGAGATCGTTAAGATGCCTAAACCCAAAAAAGAATATCTGAATAACAGCAAAGTTGCCAATTACATATCAACGCAAAATAACTTATTTTCCAATACTCTGCAGCTGACTACAATGCCAAGGAAAAATATCTTTGTGACGGTAGATTTGTCTGCAGATGAAAACCTTGCTTTATCAAGTCCTAACATCACACAGTACGATATGGCAGTCATGGATGCAGTCTATACGCTACTGGTCAATGGAGCTGTAGCCTTTACTCCAGAAATGGTGGTCAGAATCATGTCCGGAAATTTTGAGCAGGATGTAAAACCACAGAAAAGCGGAGCAGTCACAAAAAGTCTTCGCAAACTTTCATTGATTAGAAATTCCATTGATTGCACAAGTGAACTTCGTGCAAGAAAAAAAATTGAAAAAGACCAATCTGTAAAACTGACAAGCTACCTCATGCCATTGCGTGAAGTTGATATTCGTTCGGCAAACCATCAAACTATCATGAAAGGCTTTCAGCTTCTTGAAAAACCTGTCTTATACACCTATGCAGAATTAGTGAAGCAAATTATAGATGTCCCTACGGAATTGCTTGAAATTAATGAAATTAGCGATACAGACAGTGTTATCGTTATTAAACGTGCCCTTATTCGCCGTATTGAGCAAATGAGAAATAGAAAAAACCACATGGATAATGACATTATTCGTTATGAGCGCTATGATCCAACAACAGGAACCAAAAAAGGTTTTTTCGTAATGCTTGGTTTTGATGAATCCAAATACAAAAATGCTAATCAGTGGAAAAAGAAAAAAAGTAGCTTAAATAAGATTATTACAACTATATTAGCTGAATTCACAAAAGAAAAATACATTGCCGGCTATGAAGTCGTCAAAGAAGGGAAGCAAAAAGTTATTGGTGTGAAAATAATTCTCCGATAAAAAGTTCCCCCGATTACTGGGTATAGTTTCACCGATTTTCAGGTACAGTTCCCCCGAAAGCTAGGAACAGTTCCGCTGAAAACGGGGTACAGTTCTATTTTTCAAAAGTGCCACAGATCCAGTAAAATCAAGGCTTTTGGCAGTTGATTAAAATTCCGTATGTAACGTAGGTAAACGTATGTTACGTATCGGCATATACCGTACGTTTGCCTTACGGGACGTACGGTAGTATGCTTTAACTATCATACGGAGATGGAAAAGAAAAATTTATTCGCCACTACTTATCTGTTAAATCGAAAACTCGTGTAGCCAGAAATTTTTTGTTTCCATTTCCGTAAATTCATAGTATGGAAAGGAGATTTTGATTTGATGGGAGTTGCAGTATCAAAAGACCAATATAAGCGGGCCTGCTCGGTTGATTTATATGAATTTTTACTACAAAATCATCCATCCGCTGTGAAGGTAGAGTATAGTAGCGCATTACTGCTTGCTGATAAACATGTATCTGTTAAACGTGGGTATCATGGATATCGGAATTTTAGGACGGACGAGAAAGGTAATAATATTGATTACCTGATGAATTTCCTTGGATACAGTTATCCAGAGGCAGTGTTAGCTTTGATTGGAGAGTCTGGTGTTGGACCAGCATATGTGCCGATTGTAAATCCGTCCATTCTGGAAACGAAGGAAATTATATTGCCGAAGCCCTTAGATGGACAATATAAAAATCTTTATGCGTATATGATGGCACGAGGAATTCCACCCGAGACAATCCAAATGTTGATTGATAAGAGAATCCTGTATCAGTCTGAACAGGGTAATAACATTGTTTTTATCAATCCGCAGGGCGATTATTGTGAAATGCGAGGAACAAACTCTTATGCGGATCGTAGATGTGCTAAAAGAAAAGAGTGTGTCCGTTATACTTCGGGAGATCATACCTGGTGTACGCAGATGGATTCGTGTGTAGATTATAAGTCTGATCCTTTTCATGGCTGTAAGAAGACCCGACCAGATAGGTTCTGGTATTTGGATACTTCGCCAAAGGAATTGACAAATTATGTATACATTTGCGAGGCTGCATTGGACGCAGTGAGTCTTTATGTAATTCATCGGAGACAGTATAAAGAAGGTAAGAGTGTTTATGTAAGTATTGGTGGAGTAGCCAACCAACAGACGATAAATAGACTTATAAAAGGAAGTAAACATAGCAATGTGGTTCTGGCAGTCGATAATGATCAGGCGGGACAAGATTGTCGTGATCGGAACCCTGATCTCACTTATATATTACCAAAGAATAAGGATTGGAATGATGATTTGAAGAGAGGAGATTATTGATGGTCGAACAGTTATATAAACAGTATATTGATAAGCTGATGGCTGCTGTGCAGCCTATGAATGAATACAAGAATACGTTTATTTCTCATTGTAAAGAATTTGGCCCACGGATTAGTACTGGAATCTTGGTCTTTGACAAAGCTTTAAATGGTGGGCTGGCGAATGAATTGTATATTATGGGCGCGGAAACAAGTACAGGTAAATCGGCATTTCTGATGTTTGTTGCACAAAAAATAGCAGAGGCAGGTGTAGATGTCCTTTATTTTGCCTTGGAGATGGGGAGAGATGAATTTCTTGCCCGTGGAATTTCTGCAATCTCTTTTGAGCATCATCGTAAGGAAGAACAACAATGTCAGGTGACGGCAGCAAATATCCTTTACTGGACGTATGATAAGAGGCTGAAAGATTTTGCGAAGATGTCCTATTCCGCATATGAAGCATATGCAGATGAATATTTTAGTCGTTATGGCAACCACCTGCACATTATTGAAAGTGGTCTATCCGGCCTGACGGTAAAAGATATTGCAAATGTTGCTACGAAGTTTAAGAAGAAAAGTGAGAAACCTGTTGTGGTATTTATTGATTATATGCAGATTATCAAGGCAGATCCGGATGATCGTACGCAGTCAGATCGAAAGACAAAAACGGATGTGGTTGTTACAACACTGAAGACACTTGCCTCTCAGATTGGAATGCCTGTTGTTACGATTTCAAGCATCGGACGAACCTCTTACAATGGTAAGATTTCAACAGCCTCTTTCAAGGAATCCGGCGATACCGAGTATACAGGCGGTGTTCTTATCGGATGGAACTGGGATGGTGTAACTAACCAGACTGAAGAAGCGAAAAGAGAAGAGGAGAAAAGGCTCTGTAAGGAACGAGGATATAGACGTATGACTTTGGATATCTTGAAATATAGAAATGCTGAGAGAGATAGTACACTACATTTGAAGTATTATCCGGCTTATAATTTTTTTGAAGAAGATGATGGATTTGTCCCTATAACAGATAACAATCAGACCCCGTTCACGACAAATAAACCGATTATCAGGAGATAACGGACACCGTTTATTTTTAATGTACTATAGCTAGAAATAATTTAGTGGAATCGAATTCTTTTTTGGAAATAGACATATTGAAAATGAAAATTGCATATGATATAATGCCTTTAGGCAAACGAAGAAATGTGTTCATAGTAACGCAGCAAAAGCCCCGGAGGCGCAAACTCCGGGGCTTTTTTTCCGTTTTGGCGAGGTGGATTAGTCCCCAGGCTGACTACCAGCTGCTTATTTTCTATCCAGCCATTTGCAAATGTAGTAGGCGATTACACTTGCCAAAATAGAAAGCATAAACGAAGAAATTATATTCACAATAACGCACCCCCTTTCCGTACCTGTATAAGGGGCGGTAGCCTTGCTATTGTATCATGTTTAGGACTTTTTGTGTATAAAAAAAATAAAATGTTAAAATACTGGTTTTTCTCCCATTTGACAGCCTGGGATCAT
>OLRJ01000479.1_pt1 | contig 41325 bp, 38 predicted proteins | sample 1672741 | NCBI WGS metagenome assembly OLRJ01 (sample SAMEA3136719, study PRJEB25190) | human gut metagenome | biome: human gut; feature: human-associated habitat; material: faeces | place: Austria | collected 2013 | reverse complement strand
TTACTCAAAGTATCAACTCCTTTCAATAATATTCTAGTCTAATATCTTATAAAACTCAATATCTACTTATATGATTTTATAATTTATCTTTAACTGTTAATGACCTCCTGTTCTCCAATGGAAGCTTCCAACTGTTGCTTTTCAAACATATCTTTATAAATACCATTTTTCTGGATCAGTTCGGTGTGTGTTCCAAGCTCTTTCATTTCCCCGTTTTCAAGTACCATGATCAGATCGGCATGCTGTACCGTGGAAATTCGGTGTGCGATCAGGATAGTTGTTTTTTCTTTACGATCGTCCCTGAGATTATGTAGGATATGTTCTTCTGTATCGGTGTCGACAGCGGAAAGGGAGTCATCAAGGATCAGAATCGGTGCATTTTTTATCAGGGCGCGGGCGATGGAGCTGCGCTGTTTCTGACCGCCGGAAAGCGTAACGCCACGTTCGCCGACGATCGTATCATAGTTGTCCGGAAAATTTGCAATATTATCGTGAATGCAGGCTGATTTTGCTGCGGCGATAATACGGCTCATATCCTGTGATTTTGTACCGAATGCAATATTTGCTTTCAGAGTATCGGAAAAAAGAAAATTATCCTGTGGTACATAAGCAATATTTTCACGCAGAGTTTTCAGCGGAATTGTGTTGATATCATGGTCATCCAGATAAATCATGCCTGGCTCGGTGTTGTAAAGCCGGAGCAGGAGATTGACCAGAGTGGACTTTCCGTTGCCGGTGCGCCCGATGATGGCAAGGGTTGTCCCGGATGGGATGTCCAGATTGATATCATGCAGTACCGGAGAAGTATTTCCAAGGTGCGTAAAGGTCAGGTGATCAAAACGGATATCCCCGTGCAGGGTATCTAAAGTTGTGACAGAAGCAGTATCTTTTACATTTGTCTGTGCTTCCAGGATTTCCTGTACACGGCGGATGGATGCAGTTCCCTGGGAAAACATGACGGCAGCTTCCGAACAGGCGAGCATCGGCCATACCAGCATATTGACATACTGATTGAAAGCTACGAAGCGTCCGAGTGTAATCTGTCCGATCAGGGCGAGGTATCCCCCATAAAGGAGTGAGGCAAGACTGGAAAATCCGATGATCACATCCAGAAGCGGGATCAGGATGGCTTCCAGCTTTGCGATGCGCATACTTTTATCCATGGTATCCTGGTTCTTTTTGGAAAAAGAAAGGATTTCTGCCTGCTTGCGAACAAAGGCCTTGATCACACGGATCCCGGAGAAGCTTTCCTGTACAAAGTCGGCAAGATTGGAAACACTGTCCTGACGTTCGGTGTAGAGGTCATCCAGTACCTTTCCGTAATGCATATAGCCGAGGCAGATGATGACCATCGGGATCAGTGCCAGAAGGGTCAGTTTTATATTGACATAATACATCATCTGGCAGACGACCAGGAGCGTCATGACTACGGAATCAAAGATGCAGATGACAGCAGGGCCAAGTGCCATGCGGACCGCATTTAAGTCACTGGTAAACCGGGTCATCAGATCACCTGTTTTGTGGCTGTTGTAGTATTCCACATCCATAGTTTCCAGATGGGAAAACATTTCATTACGCAGTTCACGCTCGATAATACGTGCGGTTCCAAAAAGAAAATAACGCCACAAAAAACGGCCGACTGCAAGCAGAAGACCAATCAGAAAGATCCCAAGAAGACAGGTACGAATGGAACTCCAGGTAATGCTGCGCGCGGTAAGACCATCGGTAATGATACCGGTAAGTTTTGGAATAAATACACTTGCCGCATCTACAGCAAAAAGAGTAAGGATTCCGGCAATATAGCGATATTTGTATCGCCTGACATATTGCATGATAAAGGGCAGTGGTTTCATATCAATGCCTCCTGAAAATGATAATTTTTTTCTATATAAACTATTATAGAGGATAGAATCTGGGGTGTCAAAGATTCCGTCAAATAAACGGGAAATACTTTGTGAAACAGGGGAAATTTCGTGAAAACGACAATTGCAATTTAAGATACATTTTTCTATAATGACGAAAGGTAAAATGTTAATAAGATAAACAGAGGGAATATATGAAAACATTACAGAAAGATTTGACGACCGGGAATCCGGGAAAAATTATTTTTAATTTCACACTGCCGATCTTCATTGGAAATGTATTTCAGCAGTTCTACAGTATGGCAGATACGATTATCGTAGGAAAGTTCGTGGGAACCAAAGCACTTGCGGCTGTTGGAAGTACGGGAACGATCATGTTTCTGATCAATGGATTTATACTGGGAATGACGGCAGGATTTACCGTACTTACGGCACAGAAATTTGGCGCGGGTGATATGAAAGCAATGCGCAAGACTGTAGGAAATGCCGCGATTCTGGCGATTATTATGTCTCTTATTATGACTGTGCTCGGAATGATGGCAATGAAACCGCTTCTTGGGATTATGAAGACACCGGATGATATTTTCAAGGATGCCTATGCGTATATTATGGTAATCTGTGGTGGAATTGCGGCGCAGATGCTATATAACTTTTTATCCAGTGTCTTGCGGGCACTTGGTAACAGCAAGGTTCCGCTATATTTCCTGATTCTTGCGGCGTTGCTCAACATTGTGCTGGATATGGTATTTATCATTGCGTTTCACATGGGCGCAGCCGGTGCGGCATGGGCGACCGTGATTTCACAGGGGATTTCGGGAATCCTGTGTCTGGTATATATTGTGAAGGCGGTTCCAATCCTGCATTTACATAAGGAGGACTGGCGTCCGAGCGGACATCTGCTGAAGATCCAGCTTGCAGTCGGAATCCCGATGGCTCTTCAATATTCGATCACAGCGATTGGAACCATGATGGTACAGACTGCCCTGAATCTGCTTGGCTCCACACAGGTAGCAGCATTTACCGCAGCGAATAAGATCGAGCAGATCGTGACGCAGGCATATGTTGCGATGGGAACCACGATGGCAACCTATTGCGCACAGAATATTGGAGCAGGTAAGATCAAAAGGATCCGTCAGGGATTTAAGTCAATTACGATCATGGGAAGTATCTATTCAGTCGTAGTTGCGGCGATCATTATGACAGTTGGGAAATATATGACGTATCTGTTCTTGTCTGGGGATTTGACAGAAATTATGCATTCCGTGGATATTTATCTGAAATGCGTCGGTACTTTCTTTATTCCGCTTACCGTTGTAAATGTTTACCGGAATGGAATCCAGGGAATGGGATATGGACTGCTCCCGATGATGGCTGGTGTGGCTGAGTTGGTTGGCAGGGGCGTTGTTGCCATGATCGCGGCAGGGCAGAAGAGTTACTTTGGAGTATGCATGGCAAGTCCGGCGGCATGGATCCTGGCAAGTGCGTTGCTGATCGTGATGTATTATTATGTGATCCATCAGAATGAGAAGCGGTTTGCGAAGTATGCGGATGAGGAATAGAAAAGTTTTCTTTATAAAGCAAACGGAATGAATAACAGTTCCGGCGAATATACTTTTTAGTAAAGTGGTTCGCCAGGAGCTGTTTTTATGCGCCTTTTTTTATACATATCTGACTTTATAGTCCCTTTTATGATTTTGTCCATTCTTATATATGGAATTTTTGCAGGAGTGAATGTATATGATACTTTTATTCAGGGAGCAAAGCGTGGATTTTGGACGGTCGTGCGGCTGATGCCGACGTTGATCGGATTGATGGCGGCAGTGGGGATTTTGCGTGCATCGGGTTTTCTGGAATTTATATCGGAAATAATTGGAAATGTGACGGAGCAGATCGGATTTCCAGGGGCATTGGTTCCGCTTACGATTGTGAAAATGTTTTCGTCCTCTGCCGCAACGGGATTATTGCTTGATATCTACAAGGAATTTGGAACGGATTCGAGAAACGGAATGATCGCTTCAATTTCGATGGCGTGTACGGAAACGATTTTCTATACGATGTCTGTGTATTTTATGTCAGCAAAGGTGAAAAAAACCAGGTATACTCTTGCCGGAGCACTTATTGCAACATTTGCAGGGCTTGCAGCGAGTGTGTGGCTGGCGGTACTTGTATAAATAAAAGTTGTATATAAAAATTATCGAATGTTGTATTCAGATTTTTTTGAAAAATGTATATATCGCACAATAAAAATGACTACAATTAACAAAAAATGTGCAAAATCTTGACAAAGAATGGAGAGAAACATAGAATATAGTCTATAGATGGTTCGAATCCAATTTTTATACGAAAAGGAGCAAAACATGAACGCAGCAGAAATTATTAAAAAAGATTTGGATGCAATTTATATTGGGAATCTGAGCACGGTAGATGACAATCTTACACTCCCGGAGAATGGAAAATACGGTGCTCAATTTACCTGGGAGACAGGGGAAGAAAGATTTATTGACAATACAGGAAAGGTACATCGTCCGCTGCATGGCATGGGAAACCGTAAAGTTACACTGACGGTTACCGCAACATATGAAGGATGTAGTGAGTCAAGAGAATATGTGGCGACCGTATTGCAGGAAGCAAAAGAAAATATCGTAAAAGAAGTACGTAAAGTCGTCCTTAATGCATTGGTCGGTGAAGAAGCACATCTTCCGTCTGTTGTGATCGTATATACAGAAGATGGACGCCGCATGACAATGCCGGTGAAATGGAATACATATGAGCCGGCAAAAGAAGAGACAGTGGTTACAGTTACAGGTGTGATCGATGGAACAGAAAAGGAAGCATCTGCAGAGATCCATTATAAAAAGGAAATAGTACCAGTAAAGGGACCGGAGAAAAAAGTGGGTTATTTTCCACTTGGACAGGTTCGGTTGAAAGAAGGAACTCTTTATTATAAATACCAGAAGCTGATGGAAGAATATCTTCTTGGAATTGACGATGACCAGATGCTTTATAATTTCCGCAAAGCGACCGGACTGGATACAAAAGGGGCACCTCCGATGACCGGTTGGGATGAGGAAAGCTGTAAACTGAAAGGGCACACGACAGGACATTATCTGTCAGGTATTGCACTTGCATTTGCAGCAACCGGTAATCCAAAATTTTTAGATAAAGTCAATTACATGGTAGCAGAGCTGAAAAAGTGCCAGGATGCATTTGCGGCAACCGGCAAATATCACAGAGGATTTTTAAGTGCATACTCAGAGGAACAGTTCGATCTTCTGGAAGTATATACCAAGTATCCGGAAATCTGGGCTCCGTATTATACTTTGGATAAGATTATGTCTGGATTATATGATTGTCATGTACTTGCCGGAAATGAGACGGCAAAAGAGATCTTGGACTTGATGGGAGACTGGGTATATGACAGACTTTCTCGTCTGCCAAAAGAAACACTGGATAAAATGTGGGCAATGTATATTGCAGGTGAGTTTGGTGGTATGCTTGGAACAATGGTAAAAGTCTATGAACTGACCGGAAAAGAAAATCATCTGAAGGCTGCAAAACTTTTTGAAAATGAAAAGTTATTCTATCCGATGGAAGAAGAATGCGATACATTGGAGGATATGCATGCAAACCAGCATATTCCGCAGATTATCGGTGCAATGGATCTGTATCGGGCAACTGGTGATGAGATTTATTGGGAAATCGGAAAGAATTTCTGGAATATCGTGACTGGCGGACATACATATTGTATCGGTGGGGTTGGTGAGACTGAGATGTTCCATCGTGCAAATACAACGTGTTCTTATCTTACGGATAAGGCTGCTGAAAGCTGTGCAAGTTATAATATGCTGCGCCTGACCAGTCAGTTATTTGAATATACGCGAAGCGGCAATCTGATGGATTATTATGATAATACGCTGAGAAATCATATCCTGACATCAAGTAGTCATAAATGTGATGGTGGAACGACTTATTTTCTTCCACTTGGTCCGGGTGGCAGAAAAGAATTCTTCCTTTCAGAGAATTCCTGCTGTCATGGAACCGGTATGGAGAGCAGATTCCGCTATATGGAAAATATTTATGCGCAGGATGCAGATGCGCTTTACATTAACCTTCTTGTAGATTCCGTGCTGACGGACGAAAATGGAAAAACGATGATCGAACTTCAGAGTGTGGATGAAGAAGGTGTAATGGAAATACGTTGCCAAAAGGATCAGAAAAAAGTTCTTAAAATCCATATTCCGGCATGGGGACAGAAGGATTTTAACGTGTCTGTAAATGGAAAAGTTCTTGCAGATACAGCACTTCATGATGGTTATATGGTAATTGATGCAGATCCGAAAGCCGGAGATGTGATCCGACTGGAACTTCCGATGGAATTCCGTGTGTTGGATAACAAGTCTGATGCGGCATTTGTCAATCTTGCATATGGGCCATATATTCTTGCGGCACTTTCAGAGGAAAAAGAATTCCTTACAGCACCGGCAGTAGAAGAAATTCATATGGTTGATGGAAAATTACAGTTTGAAGCGAATGGAATGAAGATGATCCCTCTTCCAAAAGTAGATATGGAAGCTTATCATGTATATTTTCATAAAGAATAAAAATAAGAAATAAAAAGCAGGAGTGTGCAGTTAAAAAATGTACACTCCTACTTTTTAGTCATATCAGTTATATCATACTTTTGCGAAGATAAGAGATTTAAATAAAATCTTCTTGACGGATCTGACAAAACAGTGGATAATATTGCACAGTAATCACATGTGACAAGACAGTAGATTATACACTAAAAGAATGACAGGAGCAGGAGAAAGTTATGAAAGAGTTTCTAAGAAAGAAAAATATTATCTTTTCAGCGAAGCGATACGGAATCGATGCGCTTGGTGCAATGGCGCAGGGACTGTTTGCATCGCTTCTGATCGGTACGATCATCAGCACACTCGGAGAACAGCTTGGTATAGGAATCCTTGTAACAGTAGGCGGTTATGCGAAAGGAGCAACCGGAGCTGCGATGGCAATCTCGATCGGAGTAGCACTTCAATGTCCGCCACTTGTATTGTTTTCACTGGCGGCAGTCGGAATGGCAGCAAATGAACTTGGGGGTGCCGGAGGACCTCTTGCGGTTTTGGTCGTTACGATTTTTGCAGCAGAATTTGGAAAACTGGTTTCAAAAGAAACAAAAATAGATATTATTGTGACACCATTTGTGACGATCTGTGTGGGGGTTCTGCTTTCACTGGGATGTGCACCGGCGATCGGAGCAGCGGCAAGTACCGTAGGAACTGCGATCATGTGGGCGACTGAATTACAGCCATTTTTTATGGGAATTATCGTATCTGTAATTGTTGGTATTGCGCTGACACTTCCAATCAGCAGTGCAGCGATCTGTGCGGCACTTTCACTTACCGGGCTTGCAGGAGGTGCTGCTGTAGCCGGCTGCTGTGCACAGATGGTTGGTTTTGCGGTTATGAGTTTTAAGGAAAATAAATGGGGTGGTCTTTTTGCACAGGGAATAGGAACCTCGATGCTCCAGATGGGAAACATTGTGAGAAACCCGAGAATCTGGCTTCCGCCGACACTGGCATCCGCAATTACCGGTCCGGTCGCAACCTGTATCTTCCATTTGAAGATGAACGGTGCGGCAGTGGCATCCGGAATGGGAACCTGCGGACTGGTCGGACAGATTGGTGTGTACACTGGCTGGGTAAATGATATTGCAGAAGGAACCAAAGCTGCGATCACCGGAATGGACTGGGCAGGTCTGGTGCTGATCTGTTTTATTCTTCCGGCAGTGCTTTCTTGGGCGATTGCGATTCCGATGAGAAAATGTGGCTGGATCAAGGAAAATGATCTGAAACTGGATCTGTAGATTCAAGTGTAAATTATATAAAATGTGTTTGATGGGCTATCCTGTGGGAATGTTTCGGATTCTCACAGGATAGTTTTATTTTGTGTGAAATAGGATCAATCTAATAAATTTTTTTCCACCTCATCATATACGATCTCAAATGGCGCCGGCCCCACATCCAGTACCGCCCTGTGAAATTCTTTCTGGGAGAATTGATTTCCCATGGCATCTGCCATCTCCTTTTTCAATTCATAAAATTTCAGGTATCCAATATAGTATTTCAGATAATTGGCAGGACTTCCAATGATCAGTTTATAGACACTCTGTACTGCGTTTGGATCATTGATCCCGTAATCGCTGAAAAAGCGGACTGTATCAGTTACAGACCAGCCGTCATAATGAATTCCCATGTCTGCAAGCGCATAAAGTCCAAGAATGACAGAACTATTTTTCTGGAGAAGGGATGCTTCAGTCTTAGGGAGAGGTGCAAGGTAGTAGGACATCATTTCCGCATAGGTGGCCCAGCCCTCAACGTATCCGCCAAAATCAAGAATGCTCCGAATAGGATCCGGCTCAGAAGCAGAAAAATAGACGGTCTGGTACAGATGTCCGGGATAGCCTTCGTGAGCAAGGGTTGTGTAGAGATTCAGCCCTGAGGCGGTCTGCCCGTTGTTAATGTAGATGACATTTTCCGTTAAATTGTCAATGGCAGGGATCATATAGAAAGCTGGACTTAGATAATCCTGCATGGATTCTGGAACATATTTGACCTGGAAATCAACATCAGGAATTTCCGGGAATGTATCTGTGATTTTGGACCTGAGATCGTCCAGCATGGAATCAGGAGATGTCTGCTCCAAAACAGATGCCTGGGTAAGTGCTGCGTCAGCAGGGAAGAGAACCTTCTGCATGGCACTTAGATCTTCTAGTATCTGTGCCCTGGTCATCAGTCGCAGACGGGAAATGGACTCATTGCAGCCGGTAGTCTGACGCACCAGATATTCATAGTATTTTTTTCCATAAGGGAAATGGCTAAGTCCCTGTTCATTCATTCCTTTTCCTTTCAGCGATTTGATAGCGGTGATCAGATTTTGATAAGCGGGATAAATCTCTTCTATTACAAGTTTCATATTTTCTTTCTGAAAAGAATCTTTTTTGTTTTCAGGTAAAAGATCCAGTGACGCGATTCGTTCGTTAAATGTACTGACCAGATAATTCTCTTTACCCATATCGATAAAAGACTGGCAGGTGTCCAGAACAGAATCAGCTTGGTAATCCGGCATAAAAAGACCGGAAGCAGCTTTTTTCTGCTCAAACCGGATGACAGAATCAAAATAGGAAGGCGTTTCTTTTAAGAGAGCCAGATAGGTTTCTACATCCTGTGTGTCGTAAAAGCTGTATTCCGAGAGCAGAACAGGCAGCTGCGTATGGATACCGGATACGGGGCCGAGAGGCTCCTGATAAAGCAGATAATCTGTTCCTGTAGATGCATTTTTAAGATAGGTATCCAGGATTTTAAAGGTTAGTGCATTTTCCGAAGAAAGAGTGTCGGGATCAAATTCCTGCAGAGAAGAGAGAACATTTCTGACAGAAGCCTTTGCAGCAACGGAATCAGAAGAAAGACTGCCGTATGTAGCCGGGATGTCCGCGATGCCATAGTCAGAAGGAGAACGCAAGGTATAGTGAAGGCTGATGGTATTTGCGGATACTTCTGTCTGGAAGAGACTACGTGTGAAAGTACGGAATTGCCGGTCGGAGGATTCTGCATGCAGGGAGCTCCAAAATGCATTGCCAGACAGAAAAGAAATCAGAATGACCAGCAGACAACAGGGAAGGATCAGAAAAATTTTTTTCCGGTGTTTAAGAATTAAATGAAACATAAAACTCCAGAAGAAATGATGTTGTTTCTATGTATATGATTTTGATTCTGGAAATATGTATCTCAAACGAAACTTTACAGAAATAAAACAAGTGTCTTGTCAGATGTAAAGTGTGGTGCTATAATGTGCACTATGCTGAAAAAAGATCAGAGATGAGAAAAGAGTCAGTAAGGGAGGATCACGTTATGACAACGGTGGAAGAGATACAGAAGCTTAAAAAAGAGAAGAATGCTGTCATTCTGGCACATTATTATGTGCGGCCGGAGGTGCAGGAAATAGCAGATTATATAGGGGATTCTTTTTACCTGAGCAAGGTAGCAACGAAGCTCCAAGAAAAGACAATCGTATTTTGTGGCGTTTCTTTTATGGGGGAGAGTGCAAAGATCCTGAATCCGGAGAAAACGGTTCTGATGCCGGATATGACAGCAGACTGTCCGATGGCACATATGGCAGATGTGGAGACGATCCGGAAGATGCGGAAAGAGTATGATGATCTTGCTGTTGTCTGCTATATCAATTCAACGGCAGCACTGAAAGAATACTCGGATGTCTGTGTGACATCTGCAAATGCAGTGAAGATCGTAAAAGAACTTCCGAACAAGAATATTTTCTTTATTCCGGATCGGAATCTGGCACATTTTGTAGCCGATCATGTACCGGAAAAAAATTTTGTTTACAACAATGGATTCTGTCCGACTCATGAACGGATGGAACCGGAGGATGTAGCCGAAGTGAAAAGGAGACATCCGGGGGCACAGATCGTCGCACACGGAGAATGCCGTGCAGAACTTCTTGCGATGGCAGATTACGTGGGAAGCACATCAGGAATCATCCAGTATGTAACGGCAAGTGATTGTCAGGAATTTATTGTCTGTACAGAAGAGGGTGTGGGTTACAAGCTGAAGGAACAGAACCCGGAGAAGACATTCTATTATCCGGACAAGCTACCGGTATGTCCGAATATGAAAAAGAATACGCTGGAGAAGGTATTGCATGTTTTGCAGACTGGTAAAAATGAGGTTCACGTAGATGCAAAACTTCGGGAAAATTCCAAAAAACCGTTAGAGAAAATGCTTGAGCTTGCTGCAAAATAAAAGAACCGGAAAATCAAAAATAAGAAACAATAGGTGACCGGATAAGAGAACCGGAGTTGGAGGGATAAAGTTGGAGATTAAGACAGATGTAGTGATCGTAGGAACCGGAGTTGGTGGTGCATTTTCTGCACTGAATCTTCCGGAGGATAAACAGATTGTTATGATTACCAAGTCAGATCTGGAAAGCAGTGATTCATTTCTTGCACAGGGCGGAATCTGCGTACTTCGTGATGATGAGGATTATGAGGGGTATTTTGAAGATACAATGCGCGCAGGTCATTACGAGAACAGGAAAGAATCAGTGGATATTATGATCCGCAGCTCGCAGGAAATTATTCATGATCTGATTGAATATGGTGTGAATTTCGCTAAAAAAGACGGAAATCTTGCATTTACAAGAGAAGGTGCGCATTCCAGACCAAGGATTCTTTTCCATGAAGATATTACAGGGAAAGAGATTACGAGTAAACTGCTCATGCATGTAAAGAAACGAAAAAATGTACAAATACACGAATATACAACTATGACAGACATAATTGTTAAAAATGGAAAATGTGCAGGTATTTTAGCGAAGACGGCAGACGGTGAAGAGATGAAGATCTATGCACAGGATACGATTTTTGCAAGCGGTGGAATCGGAGGAAGATACCAGCATTCTACAAACTTTCCACATCTGACAGGAGATGCACTTGATATTTCCAGGAAGCATGGAATCCGTCTGGAGCATCTGGATTATGTCCAGATCCACCCGACAACGTTGTATTCTTCAAAACCGGGGCGAAGATTTCTGATTTCAGAATCTGTCCGTGGAGAAGGCGCAGTTCTTTATAATAAAGACGGAGAACGTTTTGTAAATGAGCTTCTTCCGAGAGATGTGGTGACAAAAGCAATCCGGGAACAAATGGAAAAAGACGGAACGGATCATGTATGGCTTTCCATGGAAAATATTGATAAGAATACGATCCTGGAGCATTTCCCAAATATCTGTGAGCGGTGCCTGGAAGAAGGCTATGACGTGACAAAAGAGTGGATCCCGGTTGTTCCTGCACAACACTATTTCATGGGAGGCATCTGGGTAGACAGCGACAGCAGAACTTCGATGGAGCATCTGTATGCGGTAGGAGAGACCAGCTGCAATGGCGTCCATGGGGCGAACCGTCTGGCAAGTAATTCTCTGCTTGAGAGCCTGGTGTTTGCAAAACGTGCGGCACATAAGATTTCCGGAGTGAAAAATGCAGTAAATCCTGTGCTGTTCTGTAAAGAGGCAATATAAAAGAAAAAAATCTGTTTAGAATGAGGAAAAAAGAAATGAATAAGATTACGATGACATTGAATGTAGACCATCTGATAAAAGAAGCATTGCAGGAGGACATTTCCAGTGAGGACGTGACCACCAATGCGGTGATGAAAGAAGCGGTGACCGGAGAGGTGCAGCTGATCTGCAAACAGGATGGAGTAGTTGCCGGGCTGGATGTATTTCACAGAGTATTTGAAATTCTGGATGAAAATGTGAAGACAGATTTCTATTGTAAAGACGGTGACGAAGTGAAAAAAGGAGAATTGATGGGGATTATTACAGGCGATATCCGTGCGCTGCTCTCAGGGGAACGGGTGGCGCTGAATTATCTGCAGAGAATGAGTGGAATTGCGACTTATACACATTCGGTTGCAATGCTTCTGGAAGGAACGAAGACGAAGCTTCTGGACACCAGAAAGACAACGCCGAATATGCGTATTTTTGAAAAATATGCGGTCCGTGTCGGTGGAGGATATAATCATAGATATAATCTTTCCGACGGAGTGCTTTTAAAAGACAATCATATCGGAGCGGCAGGAAGTGTGGCAAAGGCGGTGGAAATGGCAAAGGAATACGCACCGTTTGTCCGCAAAATTGAGGTAGAAGTTGAGAATCTGGATATGGTGCGTGAGGCTGTTGATGCGGGAGCAGATATTATTATGCTGGATAATATGTCGCCGGAGGATATGAAGGAGGCAATCAGGATTATTGACGGACGTGCAGAGACAGAATGTTCCGGAAATGTAACAAAAGAAAATATTGACCATCTGACGTCTCTTGGAGTAGACTATATATCAAGTGGGGCACTTACCCATTCAGCTCCTGTCCTTGACATTTCGCTGAAGAATCTGCATGCTATTTAAGCTGGTCTGGATTCAGTAAGAATGAAGACAGGATTTGGCAGACAGAAGAGGAAAGTCTGTAATACGTCAGGCACAGAGCAGAATTGCAGAAAAAGGAGAGTTATATCGGGATGACAGGTTCCAGACGAAGAGAAGAGATTGTCAGCAAAATAAAGAGCAGTGAGGTTCCGGTACCCGGGAAAGAACTGGCGAAGGTATATGATGTAAGCCGTCAGGTCATTGTACAGGACATTGCGCTGATCCGTGCAGCCGGATATGATATCATTTCAACCAACCGGGGATATATTCTGAATGCACCGCATACGGTAACGAGAGTGTTCAAAGTCAGTCATACGGATGAACAGATGGAGGATGAGCTTTGTTCGATTGTGGATCTGGGAGGCAAGGTGGTAAATGTAATGATCAATCACCGGATTTATGGACATATGGAAGCACCTCTTGATGTGGCATCGCGGAGAAATGTCAAAGAATTCATGGAAGGGCTCCATAGTGGAAAGTCCAGTCCGCTTAAGAATATCACTTCCAACTATCATTATCACACAGTTGAAGCGGATTCGGAAGAGACACTGGATCTGATCGAGCAGGTATTGAAGGAAAAAGACTATCTGGTGTCAAATACGCCTTGACAAGTTTCTGATATCTGTGATACGATTTTTTGATATGGAAAAGCGATGACGAAGAGAGTAGGTCTTTTGAATGTTTACAGAGAAGTCCCGCAGAGGCTGAGAGGGATGGCTGGAGAAAGACTGAAGATGGCTTCTGAGCAGCGCAGGTGAACATAAGGAAGCAACGAATCAGTTTCCTGTGCAAGCATGCGATGGGTTCCGCCCGTTACAGCGGCGAGTGCAGATATGGACTGCCAAAAACAGCAGACTGTACCCGGTGAGATTCTTCTTGTGAGGGAAGGATGAAGAGAAGTGGTAACACGGCAATAATCCCGTCTTCTATATTTTATAGAAGGCGGTTTTTTATTTAACAGGAAGTCTTTGTTAAATAAAAGGCACTACGTGCCGGAGATGTGCACTATTTTTAATTTATAGAAAAAGGAGATAAAGAATCATGGCAGACAAACCAAAATATTATATTACAACTGCAATTGCCTATACATCAGGCAAGCCACATATCGGTAACACATACGAGATCGTGCTGGCAGACGCAATTGCACGTTATAAGAGAAGTCAGGGATATGATGTGTTTTTCCAGACAGGAACTGACGAGCATGGACAGAAAATTGAATTAAAAGCAGAAGAAGCAGGTGTTACACCAAAGGAATTTGTAGATAACGTATCCGGGGAGATTAAGAGAATCTGGGATCTGATGAACACTTCTTATGATAAATTTATCCGTACAACGGATGATTATCATGAGAAAGAAGTACAGAAGATATTCAAGAAACTGTATGACCAGGGAGATATTTACAAAGGACACTACGAAGGAATGTACTGTACTCCATGTGAATCCTTCTTCACAGAATCCCAGCTTGTAGATGGAAAATGTCCGGACTGCGGACGCCCGGTACAGCCTGCAAAAGAAGAAGCATACTTCTTCAAGATGAGCAAATATGCAGACAGACTGATTGAATATATCAATACACATCCGGAATTTATCCAGCCGGTAGCACGTAAGAATGAGATGATGAACAACTTCCTTCTTCCGGGACTTCAGGATCTTTGTGTATCCAGAACTTCTTTTAAATGGGGAATTCCGGTAGACTTTGATCCGAAGCATGTTGTTTATGTATGGCTTGATGCGCTTACCAACTATATCACTGGTATCGGATATCACTGTGATGGTGAAAGCGATGAAATGTTCAATAAGAACTGGCCGGCAGACCTTCATCTGATCGGAAAAGATATCATCCGTTTCCATACGATTTACTGGCCGATTTTCCTGATGGCACTTGGACTTCCGCTTCCGAAGCAGGTATTTGGACATCCGTGGCTTCTTCAGGGCGATGGAAAGATGAGTAAATCAAAAGGAAATGTACTCTATGCAGATGAACTCGTAGATTTCTTTGGCGTAGATGCGGTTCGTTACTTTGTTCTGCATGAGATGCCGTTTGAAAATGATGGCGTAATCTCCTGGGAGCTGATGGTAGAAAGACTGAATTCCGATCTTGCCAATACACTTGGAAACCTTGTAAATCGTACCATTTCTATGACAAACAAATATTTTGGCGGTACAGTTACTGATAAAGGTGTGGCAGAAGAAGTAGATGCAGATCTGAAAGCTGTGACAGAAAATACACCAAAGGCAGTAGAAGCAAAAATGAACGAGCTGCGTGTGGCAGATGCAATCACAGAAATCTTCAATCTGTTTAAACGCTGTAACAAATATATTGATGAGACAATGCCGTGGGCACTGGCAAAAGAAGAAGACAAGAAGGATCGTCTGGAAACAGTTCTGTGGAATCTGATCCAAAGCATTTCCGAAGGTGCAAAACTGCTTGAATCTTTCATGCCGGAAACAGCTGAAAAGATCCTGGCACAGCTTGGTGGCGGACATGTGGTAGAAAAACCGGAAATCCTGTTCCAGAGACTCGACCTGGAAGAAGTCATGAAAAAAGTAGAAGAGCTTCATCCAAAGGCTGAAGAAGAAAAGAAAGAGGAAGAAGAAGGAATCGACATCGAAGCAAAACCGGAGATCACTTTTGAAGATTTTGAAAAGATGCAGTTCCAGGTAGGCGAGATCATTTCCTGCGAAGCAGTCAAGAAATCCAAGAAGCTTCTCTGCTCCCAGGTTAAGATCGGAAGTCAGGTAAAACAGATCGTTTCCGGAATCAAAGCACACTATACACCGGAAGAAATGGTAGGTAAGAAGGTTATGGTTCTTGTGAATCTGAAACCTGCAAAACTTGCCGGAGTGCTTTCAGAAGGTATGCTGCTCTGCGCAGAAGATGCAGATGGTAATCTTGCGCTGATGACACCGGAGAAGAAGATGCCGGCAGGAGCAGAGATCTGTTAATTAAATGATTGGATAAATAAAAACGAGGAGAAGAATCCAGGATCTGGAAACTTCTCCTCAATTTTTAATGTTGAGAATTATCTGATTTTTTTTCATCTGTGATACTTTCTTCGCTGTTCAGCTTTGATTCTAAACCTGCATTCTTTTCTTTCAGTGTGGCAAGCTGGTGATTCAGCTCCAGATTTTGTGAGTACAGTTTTTTGTTCGACTGTTTGAGTGTATGTATTCTGCACATAGAAAAAATAAGGAGAATAGCAAGTACAATAAGAGTAACATCTTTCCACATTATTTTATTTTTCATAAACCTTTCCCTCCCGTTGCATCCTTTTTGCTGTGTAATAATTATACAGCAAACTCGAAAATTTACCACTGGCAAAGTGCTATATTTTATAGAACAAATAGAGCGAAAATTAGTGAAAAAGAAAAGAACCGGATAATTTCCGATTCTCTTCTTTTGCAAGTAATCTTTAAGTTTACAGAATATCAATATATTCTCCGGCAAGTGCTTTGTTCATGCTTCTTACAGCACAGAATTTTCCGCACATACTGCAGGTATCGCTGTGGTCATCTTCTGGTTTACGACTGTCACGGATTGCCTTTGCTGTTTCAGGATCGAGAGCGCAGGCGTACTGTGCATCCCAGTCAAGAACACGGCGTGCATCTGCCATCTTGTCATCGATATCACGTGCGTGCGGGATACCTTTTGCAATATCAGCGGCATGGGCTGCAATCTTAGAAGCAATGATTCCCTGTTTGGTATCTTCTACGTTTGGAAGAGCAAGATGTTCTGCCGGTGTAACGTAGCAAAGGAAAGCAGCTCCGCTCATAGCGGCAACAGCTCCACCGATGGCAGCTGTGATATGGTCATATCCAGGAGCGATATCTGTTACCAGAGGTCCGAGTACATAGAACGGTGCGCCCATGCAGATGCTCTGCTGCACTTTCATGTTGGCAGCAACCTGATCCAGCGGCACATGTCCAGGTCCTTCTACCATAACCTGTACATTATGATCCCATGCACGTTTGGTCAATTCTCCGAGACGTACAAGTTCTTCAATCTGGCATACATCTGTTGCGTCGGCAAGACATCCAGGACGGCAGGCATCACCAAGAGAAATAGTTACGTCGTATTCTTCGCAGATGTCGAGGATTTCATCGTAATGTTCATAGAATGGGTTTTCTTCTCCGGTCATGCACATCCATGCAAAGACAAGACTTCCTCCACGGCTTACGATATTCATTTTACGTTTATGTTTTTTGATCTGTTCGATGGTTTTTCTTGTGATTCCACAGTGAAGTGTGACGAAGTCCACGCCATCCTCAGCATGAAGACGGACAACATCAATAAAATCCTGTGCAGTAAGAGTTGCCAGGTCTCTCTGATAATGAATAACACTGTCATAAACCGGTACGGTTCCGATCATAGCCGGGCACTCGTGAGTCAGCTTCTGGCGGAATGGCTGGGTATTACCGTGGCTGGAAAGATCCATGATTGCTTCTGCGCCGAGATTAACGGCACTCATAACTTTCTGCATTTCGATATCGTAGTCTTTGCAGTCGCGGGAAACACCTAAGTTAACATTGATCTTGGTACGAAGCATGCTTCCGACACCTTCAGGATCAAGGCAGGTATGTTTTTTATTTGCACAGATGGCAACCTTGCCTTCTGCGACAAGCTGCATCAGTTTTTCAACCGGCATATGTTCTTTTTTTGCTACAGTTTCGATTTCCGGAGTCAGAATTCCTTTTCTGGCAGCGTCCATCTGGGTTGTGTAATTTCTCATGTTGTTTTGCCTCCGTTTCTTATTTGTCTGATACCAGGGTCAAAAGCACGTAGCAATCTGGTATCAAAGGGGTCAAAATACCTTTTGCCCCAACATCATTTGTATGTGAGTATCACAAAAATCTGGCGTCAGCAAAACACGGACAGCGTACACGTAAAAAACCAGACACAGCCTGATGGGTACACTTCCAGTTCGGAATGATAGAATTGCTAACGCCTTTGTCGGAAAATTTCCGGCAATGAACAGGATTTTATTTGAAAATCTCTGCCTTTTATTACGCGATACAAGGTGGTGTCCCCGGTGTAACGCGGTTTCATTTACAGCAGAGTGCTGTAAGAATGAATGATGATTATGCTTCTTTGATCTGTGACATAACGCCGCCTTTTTCCAGAACTGTGATCAGGATGAAAGCAAGGATGCTTCCTGCGACAGTGGAAATAAGGAATGGAACGACATAAACGAAAAGTCCTGCCGGCGCAATTCCCATCAGATACAAAGCAACCGGATAAGCGGCAAGTGCGCCAAGGAATCCGGTTCCGATCGCTTCGGCAAGGCAGGTAAGACTTAAGATGTGGCATTTTTTGTAGACAAGACCACAGCATAAAGCACCGACCATGCTTCCAGGGAAAGCCATAAGGCTTCCGAGGCCGAGCAGATTGCGGAGTAAACTTGCACAGAATGCAATGCCGACGCCCCATGCAGGACCAAGTGTTACGGCGGCAAGAATGTTGACCATATGCTGTACCGGAGCGCATTTGCTTCCGGCAACCGGTACACTGATAAAGCTTCCGACGATTGCAAGCGCGGTGAGAACACCGGCAAGTGCGAGTTTCTTTGTTGTATTATTTTGTTTCATAGTAGAGTTCTCCTTTCAAAATGAACTTCCTGTCTCATTGTATACACAAAAAAGGAACCCCACACCTGAGTGGAGTTCCTGCTGTCCGTAATCACTGAACACATCATCTTCGTGTTCCTGATATGTCATGTAAAAAATAAAAGATGCGGAGGCATCTCTATCAAATACATGGTATACATTCCCTCCGTTGGCATTATCCAAATCAGGTTACAGGTCGGGATAAATAAATCCCCTCTCAGCCGGCAATCTCCAGCTCCCTGGTACATATAAACTTGTACAAATAGAATTATAGCGCGGTATGCCGGATTTGACAAGAGGAAATGAAAAAGTATCTCAGAAAAGACATTGTGCAGAATCAGAGTATATTTTTGTACAATAAAAGACGGACAGAAAGTTCTGCCCGTCCGGAATTTCATTACCGTCTTATGTAGAATACAGCAGAGATTAGCTGAGTTCTACCTTTAAAGCATCTTCCGGTTTGAATTCATTGTAAAGGTCATAGATGTTGTGACCAGTAGACTCGCTGAGGACACGACCTTCCAGAGAGTAGCAGCGGATGAAACGCTTTTTGTCGATTGCTGACCAATGCTCTACATCCCAGCTCATGTATCCGTCTTCATCAGACTTCTTTTCTTTCAGGTATACATCAACCTGGCGTCCGTCTACCATAATGTCTACAAGTTTCTTTGTGTCGGCTTCCAGCTCGACATTGTTTACAGTGTCAAATACTTTCATTTTAAAATCCTCCTATAATATCTGATCAGAATCTTCAGAAATATATTCCCCATACATTTGCAGATGTGATCTATTTGCACTATCTATAGTATACATAGAAGAAACCGGATAAGCAAGTAAAAAAAGTGACTATTCAGCGGCTAAGAATGTGTGGTATACTTAGAACATCTTAGAGCAGTCAGTAAAAAGAAAGCGAGACGAAGGAAATGATATTTGATACACATGCACATTATGATGATGAACAGTTTGACGGGGACCGGGATGAGCTTTTAAAATCTATGCCGGATCTTGGAGTCGGAACAATCGTGGATGTAAGTGCGACTTATGAATCCTGTGAGAAGGTTTTGGCACTTGCCGGAAAGTATCCACATGTTTATGCTGCAATCGGTGTGCATCCGGATGAGGTTGGAGAACTTAACGAAGATAAGATCCAGCACATGAAAGAACTCTGCTGTAACAAAAAAGTGGTTGCAGTCGGAGAGATCGGTCTGGATTATTATTGGGATAATGAACCGCATGAGGTACAGCAGAAGTGGTTTATCCGCCAGCTGGAGCTCGCGGGAGAAGTAAAGAAACCAGTAATTATCCACAGCAGGGAAGCTGCCGCAGATACCATGTATATCATGAAAAATTATGCACAGGGGCTTGACGGAGTTATTCACTGCTATTCCTATTCACGTGAAATGGCTGAAGAATATGTGAAGATGGGATTCTATATTGGAATCGGTGGAGTCGTCACATTTAAGAATGCAAAGAAATTAAAAGATGTCGCAGCTGCGATCCCGATCGAGAAGATCGTGCTGGAGACAGACTGCCCGTATATGGCACCGGAGCCGTACCGTGGCAAACGGAATCAGTCTTCTTATATCCGGTATGTGGCTGAGAAAATTGCAGAGTTAAAAGAGATGAGTCAGGAAGAAGTGATCGCTGTGACAGAGAAAAATGCGAAAGATCTGTACGGCATCTAAGACGCAGGCAATGAATAATCAGGAGAATAACAGATGAAAACACCTACACTTGGAAATCCGCAGAATACCATTGAGATTCTGCAAAAATATAATTTTAATTTTCAGAAAAAATTTGGACAGAACTTTCTGATCGATGAGCATGTGCTGGATAAGATCATTCGTGCAGCCGAGATCACAAAGGATGATTACGTGTTGGAGATCGGCCCTGGAATCGGGACGATGACACAGTACCTTGCCTGTGCGGCAAGAGAAGTAACTGCAGTTGAGATAGACCGTGCGCTGATTCCAATTCTTGAAGACACGTTAAAAGAATATGACAACGTATCGATCGTCAATGAAGATATCCTGAAGGTGGATATTGCAGCACTTGCAAAGGAGAAGAACGGAGGACGGCCGATCAAGGTGGTTGCGAATCTTCCATATTATATAACGACACCGATCATCATGGGCTTATTTGAAAGCCATGTGCCGCTTGAGAGTATTACGGTTATGGTACAGAAAGAAGTGGCTGACCGTATGCAGGTAGGACCGGGAACAAAGGATTATGGTGCACTTTCACTTGCTGTACAGTATTATGCAGAGCCGTATATTGTTGCAAATGTACCCCCGAACTGTTTCATGCCGCGTCCGGCAGTCGGCTCAGCAGTAATCCGCCTGACAAGACATCAGAAGCCTCCGGTAGAGGTTATGGATGAAAAGCTGATGTTCCGCCTTATACGGGCATCCTTTAATCAGAGGAGGAAGACTTTGGCAAATGGCCTTAAGAATTCAGGAGAGCTGAATCTTTCGAAGGAAGTCATTACTGCTGCGATAGAGAAACTCGGAAAAGGAAGCAGTGTCCGGGGAGAAGCACTGGATCTGGAAGAATTTGCCAGACTGACTAATATTATAAAGGAGGAAATGGAGCATGAGGTATGAAATTAAGGGTGATACCCTTCCGGTAGTGATCTGCCATCTGGAAGCTGGCGAGCGGATGATCACAGAGCGGGGATCCATGGCATGGATGTCTCCGAATATGAAGATGGAGACTTCGACAAATGGAGGATTTGGAAAAGCATTTGGAAGAATGTTCTCTGGAGAAGCGATGTTTCAGAATATCTATACCGCACAGGGCGGGAATGGACTGATCGCATTTGCATCCAGCTTTCCGGGTTCGATCAAGGCATTTGAAATCGGACCGGGGCAAGAATATATTTTTCAGAAAAAAGCATTCCTTGCTGGCGAACCTGGAGTAAATATATCTGTTCATTTTCACAAGAAAGTGGCTTCAGGACTATTTGGAGGAGAAGGATTTATCTTGCAGAAGGTATCCGGAAATGGAATTGTATTTGCAGAATTCGATGGACATGTGGTAGAATACGAATTACAACCGGGTCAGCAGATCGTGATTGATTCCGGTTATTTGGCAGCGATGAGTGTAACATGCCAGATGGATATCCAGACTGTGCCGGGACTTAAGAATATTGTCTTTGGCGGAGAAGGATTATTTAATACGGTTATTACAGGACCGGGACATGTATGGCTTCAGACAATGCCGATTAGCAGTGTGGCAGATTCATTGAGACCATATTTTCCAACAAGTAGTAAGTAGTTTACAAATAAGAAGAAGGGACGGGGGACGATGCTAAAAGTGCGTGTTTCCGTCCTTCATTCATACTTTCTGCAGTATTTGCAGAGTCTTTAACAGAAAGGAGTAGGTGTATGACAAATTCAGTGAACAGTGCGAAAGATCTGGATAGCATTCTGTTTGATATTTCGCCGAAAATCAAGGAACTTGCCGGATTATGTGAAGCGAATACCGGGATCGACAAAGAACTTTTTGTAAAGCATGATGTAAAAAGAGGTCTCCGTGATGTAAACGGAAAAGGAGTCCTTGCGGGACTTACCAACATTTCCGATGTATGTGCCAAAAAGATTGTAAATGGCGAAGAAGTTCCGTGTGCCGGTAATTTGTATTATCGAGGCTATAACATCAAGGATCTGGTTCGTGGATTCCTGGATGCGGATCATTTTGGATATGAAGAAATTGCATATCTGCTTCTTTTTGGTGAACTTCCGACGGTTGTACAGCTGGATGGGTTTCATGAGACACTGACGGAGAGAAGGACACTTCCGCCGAATTTTGTGCGTGATGTTATTATGAAGGCACCGAGCCATGATATGATGAACAATATTTCAAGGGCGATTCTGAATCTGTATTCTTACGATGAAAAAGCTGATGATACTTCAATCCCGAATGTTCTCAGACAGTGTCTGAACCTGATCAGTGAATTTCCGATGCTGATGGTCTACGGATATCATGCATACAATTATCGTCAGGGTCAGGATATGTACATCTATGCACCGGATCCACAGAAGTCCACCGCGGAAAATATTCTGATGATGCTTCGTGAAGACCGACAGTATACGGAGCTGGAAGCAAGGATTCTGGATATGGCACTTGTGCTGCATATGGATCATGGTGGTGGAAATAACTCTACATTTACTACCCACGTTGTCACTTCGTCCGGAACAGACACCTATTCTACAATTTCTGCTGCAATGGCATCGTTAAAAGGTCCGAAGCACGGCGGTGCGAATATCAAAGTGACGCAGATGTTTGCTGATATGAAAGAAGAGGTCAAAGACTGGGAAGATGACGATGAGGTAAGAGCATATCTGGAAGGTCTGCTTGCAAGGGAGAGGTTTGATAAAAAAGGTCTGATCTATGGAATGGGTCATGCGATTTATTCAGTATCTGATCCACGTGCTGAGATTTTCAAGAAATTTGTGGCTCAGCTTGCACATGAAAAAGGATACGATAAAGAATACGCACTTTATGAGAAAGTGGAACATATGGCACCGGAAATCATTGCCGAAAAAAGAAAGATGTATAAAGGGGTAAATGCAAATGTCGATTTTTACAGCGGACTGGTTTACCATATGCTTGGAATTCCGGAGCAGCTTTATACGCCGATCTTTGCCGCAGCGCGAATCGTTGGATGGAGTGCACATCGTCTGGAAGAGCTGATCAATGTGGATAAGATTATTCGTCCGGCATATATGCCACTGGCAGAGTATCGAGAATATAAAAATTTAAATGACCGATAGTGTTGACAAACTGCTATGTAGTATGTAAAATAAAGAAACAACTGATATGTTCAAATGACATATCAGACATTTCAAAGAGACATTTCTCAAATTGTACGATATTGTGTAAACTAGACATCAGGAAAAAAAGACTTGCGGAGGGTTGACCTATTATGGTACAGAGGAATATACGTTTTATGACTACAGGACAATTGATGACTTTTTGTAATGTTTGCCAGAAGATGAATGCAGATATTACGGTAAAGGATGTGACAGGACGTTTCGAGATCGATGCCAAATCGATCGTGGGACTGATGACGATAAGAATGGGAGAGAAGATGCATCTTCTGATCGAAGGCGAAGAGGAACATCTGGCCGACAGTTATTTTGAAAAATTTGACTGTACACCGGTTACGATTCCGTTCAGTTAAAGGCGGCACTGGATATGCCGGAGATATACGGAACAAGGAGCAGGAAGATGGAAGTTACCTATGATTATTACCGTATTTTTTATTATGCGGCAAAGTATAAAAGTTTCTCACAGGCGGCGACAATCCTGATGAGTAATCAGCCGAATGTAACGAGGGCAATCCACAATCTGGAAAGTCAGCTTGGATGCAGATTATTTATCCGGTCTAACCGGGGAGCAGAGCTTACACCGGAGGGAGAACGGCTTTATTCACATGTTGCAATTGCATACGATCATCTGCATGCAGCAGAGCTAGAGCTTGAAAATGAAAAGAAGCTGGAACAGGGAACCGTAACGATCGGGGTAAGTGAGATTGCATTGCATTTGCTTCTGCTTCCGGTGCTGGGAGAGTTTAGAAGAAAGTATCCTAAAATCAGACTTCGCATTTCGAGTTATACAGCACCACAGGCGATACAGACGGTTCGAAACGGACTTTCAGATTTTGCGGTAGCATCTACACCGGCAGAGGTGAAAAAGCCTTTAAAGGCAATTCCGCTTCTTTCATTTAAAGAAATTCTGGTTGCGAATGCGGCGTACAAAGATATGTTTAAAGAACCGGTAAGTTTGAAAAAGCTGGTGGAGTATCCATTTATCTGCCTTGGGAAAAACACGTCAACTTATGATTTTTATACCAGATTTTTTCTGGAGCATGGAATTGCAATGACGGCAGATACCGAAGCAGCAACCATCGATCAGATTCTGCCGATGGTAAGACAGAATCTGGGAATCGGGTTTATTCCGGAACCGCTTGCACAGGAAGTGATCGAGCAAGGCATTGTCATTCAGGTTCCACTATTGGAAGAACCACCGGTAAGAGAAATCTGTTTTGTGGAAGATAAGAGCAGCCCTCACAGCATGGCGGCAAACGTATTGAAAGAGATGCTGTTTCAGGCTGGAGAGAAAGAGTAAACTTTATAAGAAAGAATTATTTTGACCGGAACCAGGTGATCATCAGATCAACCATCCGGTCATAACTTTTTATCCCGTCACTTTGACCATTTGCTTTCAGATAGTGGTCATTGATCTGACCAGATACTTCGGCGACCTTGCTGTCATATCGCTTCCAGAAGCTGCTGTTAGCCGAAAGATCTGCCTTTACATTGTCAGAAAGCCTGTTGTAGATTTCCTCAAAGGTGTCGTAGTCGGCTTCGTAAAGTTCATTGGTTGCGTAGATCCAGCCAAGAAGATAGCCGCTGTAGTTGAAAGCGGTATCGTCGGCATTTACACAGGCGAGAAAACCGATAAAATTTGCTTCTTCCTCCTGCATAAATCCACGCAGATGCGAAAGTTCGTGACAGATGGTAAATGGAAGATTGTAGGAAACCATTGCGGAGTTATAGTTTGCCTCAATGGTAAATGGTGAATAGATCCCGGAAAGATTCTGTACCGAGAGAAAAGCCGGAAATAAAAGACCTTTTGGCTGTGGATAGTATCCGGAAAGTTCAGGGTAGGCAGCACCGAGGGAGAACATAGCAGCCCGTGCACGATCCTGCAGATCCTTACCCATATCAGCAAGACCGTCAGAATCCCGGTCTAAAGAGTCAGAAAGTGTATTTAACTGATCAGTCAGTTCGTTGCATAAAGAGGTCAGTTCAGCCAGAGTATACTGACCGGATTCCAGGTGATATTTTTCTGCAAATGAAGTATGTCCGTAGTTGATTCCGCAGAAAAAAGTATAAATGGTAAACAGACATCCGCAGAGAAGCAGGAGTGAGGAACCGTAGCCGAGCCAGGCAGGGTTCTTTTTTGGGGCATACATTTTGTAAATGGAGCTGATCAGCATCCGGATCAAGGAAAGAAACAGAAGAATGACAAAAATATACAATCCAATTTCAGAAACAGAAAATTGGAAGATTCCAAAAAAGCGTCCGATGGACGAAACGAAAAGCGGGTAAATGGTGGAAGAATACCAGTCCGCGAATGCAGAGCTTTTGTGGCTGGTGAAAAGAGCAAGGAAACTTATGGCAAATAAAAGAATTGAAAAAATCAGTTTATGTAAAGTAGGGCGTTTCATAATAAATCCTTTCCGGTAATTGAGGATAAAAAGTATGATGTACCAGAGAGACATTCGTGCAAGGACGTAAAAGGTTTGAGTTCATTTGATGATGAATGGCCGTGACTAACGTTTTGTGCAGGTAGATATCCGGGCACACGGTACTGCATTTACAAATAAAATATGGGACGGAGGATAACCTTCGTCCCAGAATAATATTCTGTAAAAATCAAAGTGCGGCAATCGGGCATGCCCGATTGCGCTCACTTTATGAGGGGGGAGATAGTTGTTTCCCAACTATCCATCTATTACTATACGATGAAAATGTGTCAAAAGTGTTAAGAAATTATAAAATCTGATTAAAAATATAAAAATGATAGGTTTATAGAATATTAAAAAAATCCACAACGCAAGAACCTCTCCATAATGGAGAGGTTCTTGGTGTTTTTATTGTTATCTAAAAGGAATGAGAGTAAAGTGCAGCAATCAGAATTCTGACTGCTTCTACTTTATGAGGGGGGAGATAGTTGCTTTATCAACTATCTGATTATTAGTATACAGATAATTTGTGACAGAAATATGTTCAAACTCTAAAAAAAATCAAAAAAATATGAAGAAGAAATAAACAAAACAGGAAAAAATAAAAAAGGTGGGTAGTTAAATTAATTGTCATTAGCGTCAGGTAGGTGTCTGCTGGTGTGGTGGAAGGTGAAGTAGAAAACAATTCCTTTGGTGATAGAGGTAATTGTAAGTGCCCACCATACACCATTCAGACCGAGGCTGGTTTGAGTGAGGATCATGGCAAGTGGGATTCTGGCACTGGTGAGGACAATGCTGATGATACTGCAAAGCTTTGTCATACCAAGACCGGAAAGTGCGCCGATGGTCATAAGCTCAATGGTCATAAAGGTTTCGCTGAATCCGATGATGATCAGATAGTTGATCGCAATCGCCAGAACATCTTTTTCGTGGAAGAAAAGGGAAGCAATCGGTCCTGGCAGGAATACGAAAGCACCGGTTACAATGAGTCCCCAGACAGCGAGGATTTTAAATGAAATATTATATCCTTTCCGAATACGGTCTGGTTTCTTTGCACCGTAGTTCTGACCAACGAAAGCATTTAACGCAGCAGCAAAGCCGTCAGCAGTGTTCCATGAAACAGATTCAATCTGTCCGCCGACTCGCTGTGTGGCAATGGCACCTGCCCCGAATGCAGAAACCATTCGTGTGAGAATCATGGAAATCATGCAGTAAATACTGCTCTGTACTGCTGTCGGAAATCCAATTTTAAAAATACTGATGTAGTATTTTGCAGGGAAACGCGACAGTACATGCATGTTTTGCAGAATATTTGGTTCCAGATCAGAGTGCATAATCCGAATCAGCATGACGATCAGAACCAGTATCTGCGAGGTCACGGTAGCAACTGCAGCGCCAACAACCTCAAGCCTTGGAAATGGTCCAAATCCGAGGATCAGAATCGGATCCAGGATCATATTACCAACCAGTCCAAGAAGATTTGCCATAAGCGGTGTCTTGGAATCTCCCTGCGCAGTAGAAAGTCCGGTCAGAGTCAGATTTAAAAATGAAAACAGAATCAGTCCGCAGGTAATCAGTGTATATAATTTCGCAGCGGTATAAGTTTCTGCATCTCCGAGGTGAAAAAAGCCGAGCAGTGGATGAATAAACATGATACATACTGCAGCAAATAAAATTCCCAGTAAAAATGTAAGTCGTAGAGCGGAAGCGGCATATCCCCTTGCCTGTTCATAGTCTCCGCGTCCGCAAGCCTGTGCGACATTGACCTGTCCGCCCATTCGCGGAAGTGCCACGAGCCCTTGTGAGAGCCAGACGTACATTCCCCCAACGCCCACCCCGGCAACGGCTTTGGAACCCAGCATGCCGATCCATGCCATGTCCGTAATATTGTAGGCTGTCCCCAGCAGCGAGGAAGCCATGATCGGAAGTGCCAGCTCTGCCAGCGTCTTTAGAATCGGCCCGGAAGTCAGGTCGATTGTTTTTGTTTTACTCATTTTCTCAAATCCTTACCTGTAAAAATAATAAAATTCACCAGTGCTGCAAATATGTCAGCATGGCGTACTATGATAAGGATAACTTATGAGGAGGGGAAAGTCAATCTGGAGAATTCGCGAAATAAACACATTCTTTTATGAAAGCAGAGGAAAGGACTTTCGTAATTGGTATTGCCATCACGCTAGCGTGATAGCGTATCCTCAGAATTACGGAGAAAGGTAAAGAATGTGGTGAGAAAAGTAGAAGAAGTCAGCAGGCTGTCTGGAGTCAGTAAGCGGACATTACAGTACTATGATGATGAAGGTATATTGCCGGCAAAACGGTCAAAAGAGAATTATCGCTTGTATGATGAAGTAGCAATGGAGAAGTTGTGGGAAATTTTATGGTATAAAGAGATGGGGTTTCAATTGTCGGAAATTAAGGAAATACTGGTAATGCCGAAAAAAGAACGAGAAGAGTACTTTGAGCAGAAAGTGAAAAGTATCGGGGAAAAGATTCAGGATTTGGAAGAGCAGAGAAAATTTGTACGACATATTGAAAAATATGGAAATGTTCCGGAACCAAATAACAGAGAAGGTGAAATATATAGTTACAAGGAACAAATTAAATACATAATAAAAGAGAGAGAAAAATAAAAGAATTAAATGAAATATGTGATCAGGTTAGATGATAAATAAAAAAACAGAATGAAGAAATAAATGGGATCTGGTGTAAGGTGAACTCAGAATCCCATTTATTTTAATTTTTTAGAATACAAGTAATAAATGGATATATAAGTGTTGGATAATACTTAAAATTGATAACGTAAAAAGTTTGGTAAAGCAACTATTTGAAGGGAAAGAAAAATGGAAGAAAAAGATATTGTGTTTAGTGCATATAGCAGAAAACTTTTGAGAGAGTTGAAAAATACACGATTATTATTAGAGAAAGGTGATATTAAGGGGGCAAAAAAATTACTGGAAGAAATAATTGATGAAACATATGCAGATATAGAGATAGAATGAAAATTAGATTTGCAAAACATTACAAGGCATTACAAAGCATATATTATTTGAATTGAACCGCAGAAAAATAAATGTTATACTTTGCTTAAGTGAAGCGTAGAGAAGCATAAAGCGAGAAAGATAGGAGGAGAAAGGCGACAAGAGTTGTCAGAGGAGAGGAATGGAAAAAAAGTTTGGGAAATTGGTTTCGAATGTTGGAAAAAATGCAAAAGACATTTTAGAAAAATCAAAAAATAAGGCGGTTCAAATAGCTGATCAAAACGATGATGGAAAATTTGATTTAGAAGATGTTACAGCAATGGCTAATTCAGTTGGTAATATTGTGAAAAAAGGTGCACGGACATTAAAAGAAACAGCAGATGAAAAGGCACGGCAAATGGAACGAAAGACATTGTTACCAATTGTTTTAGAAGATTTGAATGATTATCCGATGCCGAAGCTGATAAGGATAACAGAGAGGGATAAAAAATATTCAGAGAGTGAAGTATGTAAAGGTTCTATAGGATTCTGGTCGGATTTTAAAGAGGTGCGATTGATGAATATTTTTCGGGATTCTGTGAATGTATATGGAATATCATTTTATCCAAATTATGATAGTGAATTCTATTATGTTAATCCTGTCGATAGTGACAACTATATTGTACTTGATGAATATTTTGATTATTTGAAGCAGGTACGTGTTGGTGAATTACAGAAAATCGCACAGGATCTTGGAGCAAAGCATTTCAGAGTTACTTATAAAGAAGAGAAAACAGCATTTTCAGAAAGAAGAACTAATAAAAAAGTAGGAATAAAATCCGTTGGAGATGTTAGTGCAGAACAAAAAAGCGAAGAAAACAAATATTCAAAAATTGAAATAGCGGCTGAAATGGAATGCTCAGGGCATGCTCCTGTAAAACCGACGGTCAAGTATATGAAATATGATCCGAATGTACAAAAACTTATTGAAATGCGTATGGATGAGCAAGGGCCATTGAGACGTCAGACATTAACTATAAAACTCAGTAATTCTTCTGGGTTAAAGGAAAGCGAGGCTGTGAAAATAGATGCTATATTAAAAGGACTGAAGTGTACTGGAAATTCGACAGTCGTAAACGAAGTGAGAAATGAATCGAGAAGATACTTGGAATATGAGATTGATTTCTAAAAAAGGTAATAACTAAAGAAAAGAAGGAATAGAAATTAAGCATGAAACAAGTAGTGATGTTGAAATAATTAAAGAAAAATTAGAAAATATTGCAGAACTTAATACGGGAAGTTATTTGTGTACAGATGTAATAACACAGGCTGATTCAAAAAAATATAAAGACTGGAAAATTCCATTTACTGAGAAGAGTTTTATTGTGCAGTATGATGGAACTGTAAAAGCTGGAATTAAAGATCTTACCAAGACACAAGTATCTCAGAAAGGAGAAACAATTATTGTTCGGCTACCAGAAGTGGAAATTACTGGGATTGAAATTGATAATGATTCCTTTGAAAAATTAGATGAATCGAATAATATTTTTAATCCAATTACGGTAGAAGATTTGAATAAAGCTCAAAAGAATTTAAAGGAAGAAATGTATCAACGTGCTTTAGAAAAAGGTATTTTAGATATGGCTAAAAGTAATGCTGAAGAGGTGCTTAAAGGAATGTTGTCGGGAGCTAATGGTGATTATGATATAAAATTTGAGTGGCAATAAAAAAGAAACGAGTAGCCCCGCTGAACAATAATTTGTTGTACGGTAGTCAACTTCGTTTTCCAGAGTTATTCTAATAAAGTATTTTGAAAAAATTAATATACAGAATAATAATGTATTTGATAAGGTAGACTTAAAAAGGAGATTGTTGGAAAAAGTAATTATAAGAGATAAGATGATGTTGGTGTGACAACATTTTTAATCAAAATTAAATACTATTTTTACACGGCATCTGGCATAAAAGCCAGGTGTCTTTTTAATTCGCGAAAAAAACATGCCCTTTCAAGGAAGGATGGAAAAGATAACCAGAATTCCAAAATAAAAGTCTTTGACTGCACGCTGCGTGCAGCTATAGGCTAGAAAGAGAAGGAAAAATTGTATGACACTGCGGGAAATATGCGAAACATTGGGGGTATCTAGGAGGGCTCTACAAGGATATGAAAAAGCAGGACTGGTGGCTTCTACAGGTCGAAATAAGTATGGGCATTTGCTTTATGATGAAAAAGCCAGGGAAAGAATTGCAGAAATAAAGTTCTATCAGCAATTAGGATTTTCAATTAAAGAAATTAGTGACATTATTGATGCATCAAATGTTGTAGTAAAAAATGCTCTTGAACGGCAGGTACAGAAATTAGTAGAAGAAAAAAACCAGATAGATTATTTGATTGAACGGGCAAATCAAATAATTACCAAACTGGAAAAAGAAAACCATAATTAAGGAGAATTGAAGCATATGAAAAACAAAAAGAAAACGACAATCATCATTGTAGCAACAGGAATTATATTAGTAATAACAGGATTTATAGTATATTATACATGTTATCACAGATGGGATGACGCCACATGCACGAAACCAAAAACTTGCAGTATATGTGGGAAAACGGAAGGTGAAGCATTAGGTCATCAGTGGATGGATGCAACTTGCACGGAACCGCAAATTTGTTCCGTATGTAAAGAAACAAAAGGAAAAGCGTTAGGTCACAAGGCTGATACATGGTCTACAATAAAAGAAGCAACCTGTACCGAAGCGGGAGAAAAAGAAGCAACTTGCAAAAGATGTGGGAAAAGTCTGGTAGAAGAGATTCCTATGATGGAACATACACCTGGAGAATGGAAGATAATAAAAGACTATAAAATTAATCGTGATGGGACAGTCACTCCGGGGACACAGGCAATACAATGTACAGTATGTAATAAGGAACTGGAAACAAAAGAGTATACGATTGAATTAACGAATAGCCAGAAAAATGCGATTATCCGGGCATATGAAGAAGAAAATTCCTGGCATGTATCAAGAGACTATCTGATTAATGATATTTTGGTTGGATTCGATTACTTCAACGTAGAAGATGCTACATTTGCGGTAGATCATATGGATGTCAATTTTGATGAACAGGCGGTAGCATATGTGAGAAGTAACTCGTCTGGACAGTCCAGAGGCGAAGTGACAGAAATGATGCGCTATTATGGATACACAGAGGAACAAATCAATAATGCTTTTGAAAAGGCAGGATTTTAAGAAAGTTCAACTCGAATATCGAGTTAAAATGCGTTATTATTAAAATTAAATGATGTAAGTGGCAAAAGTTATTTTAACACTTACATCATTTAATTAGAAATATAGAGGAAGATGAGTCATGGCATACACAGAGCTGGTGAAAAATTTCAATCGTATCCGGGATTATATGCGTGAATTTTATGTATATGGTTTTAAGAGCCGGGAGGAATATACGAGGAAAAGTGCCCGTTCTTATGACGATGAGAGACGAAGGATAGAAAGCTGGCTTGGCGACTATATGAGATTTCGGCGGACTGCGGAAGGAAAAAATGTATTTCTGTCAATTGACAGCCGTATATCCCATCACAATCCATTATATAAAGCATGGAAGACAAAGAGCTTTACCGACGGTGATATTACATTGCATTTTGTTATCATGGATATTATGGAAATGACAGAAGAAGCACTGCCTGTCAGTGAAATCGCTGAAAAAATAGACGAGTATCTTTCTGCATTTCCTGAACCGAGAGTGTTCGATGAATCCACTGTGCGGAAAAAACTGAAAGAATATGTGAAGGAAGGACTGCTTGAAACAGAAAAACATGGGAAAATCCTGTATTATAAAAAGGCAGCAGAATGTGACTGCTACAATAAAGACATACTGGATTTCTTTTCAGAGACAGCACCATGTGGTGTCATCGGTTCATTTTTATTAGATAGAAGAAAACTGCAGGAAGAAAATCAGAAGAAAAAAGATTCCTGCCAAAGACAGAAATATAAAGAGAAGTTTGCATTCAAACACCATTACATAACAAGTGCAATTGACAGTGAGATTTTGTGTCAGTTGTTTCAGGCGATACATGAAAAACGAAGTATTATCGTTGAGACGATTCAAAAAGAGAAAGAACATTGCTCAGAAAACAAGATAATCCCTTTAAAGATACTGATCAGTGTGCAAGGGGGCAGACAATATCTTATGGCATATGTACCGCGATTTAAAAGAATGAATGCGTTTCGTATTGATAATATTGTATCTGTAAAATTCGATAAAGTCAGTGACCGCTTTGATGAGCTGCGTGACCGATTAGAAAAAATGAAACCACACATATGGGGAGTGAGTACCCAAAATCATGCGAATAGCCGCATGGAAACAGTTGAATTTACCGTTCATTATGAAAAGGGAGAAGAACATATTCACCACAGACTTGAACGTGAAAAACGGTGCGGTAGTGTAGAGAAAATCGACGATCATACGAGTAGGTTTTACGCAGAAGTTTATGATGCAACAGAGTTGATTCCGTGGATTCGCACATTTATCTGCCGGATTACGGACATACATATTTCTAATATCATCGTAGAAACGCAGTTCAAAAGAGATTTAGAGAAAATGTATCAGTTATATGGTATAGGCGGTGAAGAAAAATGATTTTTAGTGAATTATATAGTGCTTATTATCACACGGTGGCAGAAATTTTGAAACATGCGACAGATCACGCAGTTGGAAAAGAGGAACTCAGAACAATCATAAAGGAAAATGCTTTTGAAGAAAGTGTTATGAATATCGAGCTGGCACTGATGGAAGAAAGATGGCAGCTTCTTAAAGCAGACGGAATAACCGTGCTTAAAAAGAAACCGAAAATGCCGTTTACGATGATTCAAAAGCGCTGGATTAAGGCTATTTCGCTTGATCCAAGAATGAAGTTGTTCCAGGATGGACGGATTGATTTTGAACAGGATGAATGGAAAGAGATAGAGCCATTATTTACTTCGGAAGATTATTACATATTTGATAAATATTCAGACGGAGACGATTATAACGATGAAAATTATATTCGAAATTTCCGGCTGATATTAGACGCAATTGAGAAGCAATATCCGCTTTGTATAGAGACATATAATCATAAAGGGAAAATTGTTCAGATGGTTTTGCTGCCACAATACTTGGAATATTCAGAAAAAGATGATAAATTTCGGCTTATTGGGCAGGGACTTAAACTAGGTGGAACGGTCAACTTGGGTAGAATTATCCATTGTGAAAAATATGCGGGAGATGAAAAATGGAAAAGCTTACACAGGATTCCATCAAGAAAACGAAGTGTAGTGTTCGAGCTAAATGATGAACGAAGTGCACTGGAAAGAGTTCTGCTTCATTTTGCACATTTTGAAAAACAGGCAGAAAGACTGGATGGTAAACACTATAAAATTACGGTCAACTATGAGAAAGATGATGAAACGGAAATTGTTATTCGGATATTATCGTTTGGACCGATGATAAAAGTGGTTGCTCCGGCACATTTTGAAAACTTAATAAAAGAACGATTGATAAAACAGAAAAGTTGCGGACTGTAGATGGTTCGCAACTTTTTTTCCATGATAGCAGACAACTTTTTTTATACAATAAAACCAAGAAAAAATAATGTGTAAATGGAGTTGAGAAAGAAATGTTGGAGATAAAAGGGAAAGTAAATACAGCAGTTTGTTATGCGAAAGTAGTTGAAGATGAGGCGATACAACAGATTCAGAGAATGTGTGATTATGCGCTGACAGAGAATTGCCGGATCAGAATTATGCCGGACGTTCATGCCGGGAAGGGATGTACGATTGGCACAACAATGACAGTTACGGATAAAGTGTGTCCGAATATTGTCGGAGTAGATATTGGATGTGGAATGTATACAGTAAAGCTGGCGGATACGGCGTTGGATTTTGAAAAGATTGATGAGTCATGTCATTATATTCCGTCTGGAATGAATGTGTGGGATGGAAGACAGGAGCGATTTGATCTTACAGAACTGAAATGTTATCGAATGCTTCGTGATTCTAAGCGTTTAGAAAGGTCTTTAGGAACGCTTGGAGGTGGAAATCATTTTGTTGAGGTAGATCAGTCTTCGGATGGTACCTATTATCTGGTTATTCACTCCGGAAGCAGAAATCTGGGGAAACAGGTTGCAGAGTTATATCAACAGCTGGCAGTGGATTTACATAAGGGAAAAGAAAAATATTTCAAACAAAGAGATGAAATTATTCAGACATATAAGGCAGAAGGACGAAGAAAAGAAATCCAGGAGGCATTAAAAGAACTGGAGAAAAGTTATGAAGTACAGATTTTAAATGTGCCGGAAGATATTTGCTGGTTGTATGGCTCATTTATGGAGGATTATCTTCATGATGTGGAGATCTGCCAGCGTTTTGCAAGAAGAAACAGAGAAAAAATGGCTGAAATTATTTTGGAAAGGGCAAATATGACGGCGATCGAATCGTTTCACACGATACATAATTATATAGATACGGAAGAAATGATTTTGCGAAAAGGTGCAATAGCAGCACATGCGGGGGAGAAAGTTCTGATTCCAATTAATATGCGAGATGGTTCGGTAATTGCCATTGGAAGAGGTAATCCGGAATGGAATTATTCAGCGCCGCACGGTGCGGGAAGAATCATGTCAAGAACGAAAGCAAAAGAAACTTTGAATATGGAAATGTATAAAGAGGCAATGAGAGGGATTTACACAACCTCAGTGAATGAGCAGACGATAGATGAAGCACCAATGGCATATAAATCAAAGGAGGATATTATTGATGTGATCCGGGAAAGCGTGGATATTCGTGAGATTATGAAACCAGTGTATAACTTTAAGGCATCCGGAGATGATGGACCTTGGAAGAAGAAAAACAGGAAAGCAGGGGAAGCTGATGGAAAAAATAATAGTACAAAAACTTCATGAAATAGAAGAAAAAGAGCATGTAAAAATATTACTGGCAGTTGAGTCTGGAAGCAGGGCATGGGGATTCGCATCGCCAGACAGTGATTATGATGTGCGGTTTCTATATGTGAGAACAAGAGAAGATTACTTACAGCTGGATCCTTTGCGGGATGTCATTGAACAGCCGATCAATGATTTACTGGATATTAACGGCTGGGATTTACAGAAAGCATTACGGCTGATGTATAAATCCAATCCGACATTATTTGAGTGGCTGAAATCGCCAATTATTTATATAGAAACAGAATTTGCAGATGAAATGAGAAGAGTGATGAGTGATTATTTTTCTGTGAAACACAGTCTGTATCATTATATCAGTATGGCAGAAGGAAACTACAAAAAATATTTGAGAACGGAAATGGTGAAAGCAAAAAAATATTTTTATGTATTACGTCCGTTACTGGCAGGTCAGTGGATTCTGGAGAAAGAGTCTCCACCGCCGATGTTATTTTCAGAACTGGTGGAGGTGGAACTTCCGGATGAAGTAAGAACAGAAGTGGAAGATCTTTTGAAAATAAAAATACATGAACCGGAGATAAAGAAGATTCCGAGGGTAAACAGGTTGAATGACTATCTGGAGAGTGAAATAGCAGGATTGAGAGAGAAAGCGGGAAAATTAGGGGAAGAAAAAAAGGTAAGTTGGGAGAAATTGAATGAGATATTTTTGAAGGAAGTTTAATCAGACATACATCCCTTCGCCTTTGCATAGATTGTAAAAAAAACAAACTATGCAGGGGTTTTTATGAAAGATTATATTGAGGAGAGAGCGGTTGAGATTGCTTATTATATTATTGAAAATAAGGCGACGGTGAGGCAGACGGCGGTGGCGTTTGGGGTAAGTAAGAGTACGATACATAAAGATGTAACAGAACGTCTTCTCCAGATCAACCCATCTCTTGCAGGTGAGGCGCGAAAGGTTCTGGATCTGAACAAATCGGAACGGCACATCCGGGGCGGACTTGCTACCAGAGAAAAGTACCTGCATCAGCACGCATAAAAAATCCTTTTCTTTGCAAAAAGATGGTGTATTACATTTTTACAGTATATAATAGAGAAAACGGGGATATACAAAAGAGAAGGGACAGGAAAAGAGAAGAATGGGGAAAACGAAACAAAAACAGGATCGAAGTCATTATCTGTTTTCCAATCGGGAACTGGCAAATCTGATCGGACCTTTGGTAATCGAGCAGTTATTGGCAGTTTTTGTTGGGATGGCAGATTCTATTATGGTTGCAAATGTTGGAGAAGCAGCTGTGTCGGGCGTGTCGCTGGTTGACAATATTATGATTCTGATCATCAATATTTTTGCAGCACTGGCGACTGGTGGAGCAGTTGTTGCCGGACAGTATATTGGCAGGAAAGATGAAAAATCAGCATGTAAAGCGGCTACACAGCTGGTATGGTTTGTGAGTCTTAGTGCGGTTGCGATCATGATATTGGTTTACTTCGGAAAAGATATAATTCTGAATCAGGTATTTGGTCACATTACAGCGGAAGTAAAAGGACATGCAGATATTTATCTGCTAATTGTAACAGCTTCGATTCCATTTATCGCGTTATATAATGGTGGGGCAGCAATTTTCCGTGCGATGGGGAATTCGCAGGTATCCATGCGGGTATCGCTTTTGATGAATGCGATCAATGTAACCGGAAATGCAATTCTTGTGTTCGGATTACGGATTGGAACGGCGGGTGTTGCAATACCGACACTGATTTCCAGAATGGTTGCCGCGATAGTGATAACAGTGTTGCTCTGCAATCAGACACGTATCTTGCATATTGAGCGGACACTGAAAATCCGGTTTGATGGAAGAATGATACGGAAAATACTTGCAATTGGGGTTCCCAATGGTCTGGAAAACAGTATGTTTCAGCTGGGCAAAATTTTAGTGCTGAGTCTGGTTTCAACCTTCGGTACTTATGCAATTGCGGCAAATGCAGTTTCCAATGCGATTGCGCTGTTCCAGATTCTTCCTGGAATGGCGATCTCGCTGGCAATTACGACAGTTATTTCCCAGTGCGTCGGCGCAAATGACTATGAACAGGTACATTACTATCTGAAAAAACTGCTTGCGATCATTTATGTGGCAATGGTGGGAACGGTAGCACTTATTTTCCTTGCACTTCCATTGATTTTGAAAGCATACAATTTGTCAGATCAGACAGCTGCGGCAGCAACAAATATTATTCATTTCCATGGAATCAGTGCAATGATTATCTGGCCGCTTTCATTTGCTCTTCCAGCAGCGTATCGTGCGGCAGGAGATGCAAAAGCCTGTATGTATACATCGATTGTGTCGATGTGGATTTTCCGGATCGGATTCAGTTATCTGGTAGGAAAATATATGGGACTGGGAGTATTTGGCGTGTGGGTTGCAATGGTGATCGACTGGGTAGTACGTGCAATCTGTTTTGTTATCCGGTACTTTAATGGAAAGTGGAAACATGGGGCAATTGTGTAAATACAGAAGAAAGTTGTCATTTGTAAGATGGTTAGAAAGATGATGCCTGAATATGAGTTTTAATTGCAGACCAGAGTTCAAACTTTGATTCGGGCGATAGAAAATGCTTGTAAAACATCCAGAGCTCTACTATAATAAAATATAAAAGCAATAAATAGAAAAAGCGGTCTGAAAGGATCGTATTTTACAGGAGGAAAACCTTGAAGAACGAATTAGTGATTGTACTTGACTTTGGTGGACAGTATAACCAGCTTGTCGCAAGACGTGTCAGGGAATGTAATGTATATTGTGAAATTTATTCTTATAAGATTGATATCGAAAAGATTAAAGCAATGAACCCGAAGGGAATTATCCTGACAGGAGGACCGAATAGCTGTTATGAACCGGATTCACCGACTTATTCTGAAGAACTCTTTAAGCTTGGCATTCCGGTACTTGGTCTTTGTTATGGTGCACAGCTTATGTCTCACGTACTTGGCGGAAAAGTTGAAAAAGCTGACGTCAGAGAATATGGTAAGACAGAAGTCATCATCGACAAGAAAGATTCCAAAGTATTTGAAAATGTATCTGCAGCAACAACCTGCTGGATGAGCCATTTTGATTATATTTCGCAGGTGGCACCGGGATTTGAGATTTCTGCACACACAGCAGACTGTCCGGTAGCAGCAGCAGAAAATGCAGCAGAAAAGCTTTATGCAATCCAGTTCCATCCTGAAGTGCTTCATACACCGGAAGGAACCAAGATGATCAACAACTTTGTAAAGAATGTCTGTGGATGTGTCGGCGAATGGAAGATGGATGCATTTGTTGAAAATACCATCCAGGAAATCCGTGAAAAAGTTGGGGACGGAAGAGTACTTCTTGCGCTTTCAGGCGGAGTTGATTCCTCTGTGGCAGCAGGACTGCTTTCCAGAGCAATTGGCAAACAGCTTACCTGCGTATTTGTAGATCACGGTCTTCTTCGTAAGAATGAAGGCGATGAAGTTGAGGCAGTATTTGGACCGAATGGTCAGTTTGACCTGAACTTTATCCGTGTCAATGCACAGGAAAGATACTACAACAAGCTTGCCGGAGTTACAGAACCGGAAGCAAAGCGTAAAATTATCGGAGAAGAATTTATCCGTATTTTTGAAGAAGAAGCAAAGAAGATTGGTGCAGTGGAATTCCTTGCACAGGGAACGATTTACCCGGACGTTGTAGAAAGCGGACTTGGCGGAGAATCAGCAGTGATCAAGTCTCATCACAACGTAGGAGGACTTCCGGAGTATGTTGATTTCAAAGAAATCATTGAACCACTTCGTGATCTCTTCAAAGATGAAGTCCGCAAGGCAGGTCTTGAACTTGGACTTCCGGAGAAGCTTGTATTCCGTCAGCCATTCCCGGGACCGGGACTTGGAATCCGTATCATCGGAGAAGTGACGGCAGAAAAAGTCAAGATTGTTCAGGATGCTGATTACATCTATCGTGAAGAAGTAGACAAGGCAGCAGCTGAATACAAAGAAGAACATGGTGAAGCTCCATCCTGGATGCCGAACCAGTACTTTGCAGCACTGACCAATATGCGCAGTGTAGGTGTTATGGGCGATTTCAGAACATATGATTATGCAGTTGCCCTTCGTGCAGTAAAAACAATCGACTTCATGACCGCTGAGTCAGCGGAAATCCCGTACTCCGTACTCAATAAAGTCATGAACCGTATTATCAATGAAGTTAAGGGCGTAAACCGCGTATTCTACGATCTTACCAGTAAACCACCGGGAACGATTGAGTTTGAATAATCCACATGTTCAGATGCAGGTTTTTTTGCCACTTTTTATGCGATTTCTTTTGATGATTTCCGGCACCCGAAGTGTAATGGTGAAGCGGGAAAATATGGAAACAGGGCATAAGTAAGACAAAAAGAAAGACGGAAAAAAGAAATTAAAAATACCATAAAACCACCAGAAACCTTGTTTCAGGGGATTCCCCTGAGATGAGGTTTTTTTGTCTTAAAAAAAGAAAAAAAAGAATCAGCAATAGGATGCCTTGAAGTAAACTGAAAGCCGCGAAAACAGGCGGTTCAGGGACTTGGAAAGAAAAAGAAAAATCGCAAAGAACGTGGCAAAAGTGCCTGAAAGAAGAACGAAAATGAGAAGGAAAAAAAGAGAGAAAAGAAGTTCGGGCAGGTGGTTTTGCAGACGGGAAATTTTCATTTTCGGATGGGGCGTGTGTGTGGTGCATGTGGCTGTCCGATTCTGGGAGCGGTTTTGGGAAGATAGTAAAGCGTCAAACGGATTTACAAAAAAAGTGTCAAAAGGGGTTGCACAATGACATGGAGAAAAATGAAAATCACGTTTCTGGGAAGCGTTTTTGGGAGGGTTCGTTTTTGGGAAGCCGCATAAACAGGGCATTCTCGTTCCCCAAAAATTATTTTTGGGAAAACGTTTTGACGGGCATTTTGGGAAAAATCTTGGGAAAATTCTTTTCGGGAAACTGGAAATCTGTTTTTGGGAAACTTTTGGGAGAACAGAAAGGACTGTAGAGGATGATAAAAAAGAATTTCAAGGGTCGTTGCCGTAAATGGAAATTGGAAAAGTGTAAGGATGTGATGAGGGCATACAGTGACATTCAGGCGGCATATGCTGAGAGACTGGAAAAAGGAGATGAAGTGAAGGAATTTCAGTGCAATGTTCTACTGGATGGTCTGGAAGAGGGGGAATATACCTCTGATTTTCTGTGTGTGAAGGCTGACGGGGATTTCATGGTTCGGGAATGTGTGGAGAGAAAATTTCTGATGAAACCAAGGACAGTAAAATTGCTGGATGCGTCAAAGAATTATTGGCTGAGACATGGTGTGAAAGATTGGGGGTTGGTGATTGATGCAGAAAAATGATGTATACAAGACTGGGATATTTAAAAAAGATGCGGAGATTCTGAGAGTTTTAAAAATAAAAGAGGGGAAGGCTCTGGTGGTGGATTGTGTAAAAAGCAAGATGCCTTGGTGGATAAGTCCGTCAGATTTGAGTGGTGCTGTGGAAATTTCGGAAGATGATTTATTGGAAGAGACAGGGATGTGTCTGCCGGAAGACATCTCTGCGGTGGCGAATAGAGTGATGCATAAGAGATTCCATATGATTGCCGGGATATTACCCTTTGTGGATGATAAAAAGAAAAGGAGTCTTTTGATAGAAGAGGCTGTCAGGATGTATGGGGTCAGCATCAA
>OLRJ01000470.1_pt1 | contig 41606 bp, 33 predicted proteins | sample 1672741 | NCBI WGS metagenome assembly OLRJ01 (sample SAMEA3136719, study PRJEB25190) | human gut metagenome | biome: human gut; feature: human-associated habitat; material: faeces | place: Austria | collected 2013 | reverse complement strand
CTCTTTGACCACGGAAATTCTCTGTTCAATCAAGCCGGACCGGAAGACTACGAAAGCACGGAAGCATTTCAACAATACATCGACACCCTCGTTCCGTGCGTATACGACGACTTTTTCGCCACCGCCAAACGCTTTATGACCGACGAAAACCGGGAACAGCTCCGAAAGCTGCTGGGATTTCGGTTTAAGCGGCATGTACGGTATAATCTGCCGCCCAAGAGATTCAAGCTCATGGAGGAACAGGTTCGGAAGAGGGCGATGAGGTTGCTGGAAAATAAAGAATAAACTGGAAAAATTCATAAAGAATCCGTTTTCGTCGACTAGTCGGCGGGGACGGATTCTTTAGCGCATTAACTTGCGAAGTGTAGCATATCATGCTAAAATGTTGAATAGCATCTAATGTATGTATCATCTTTTTACAGATATGCACAATCATTCAAAGGAGGGACAGAAATGAAACCATTGGAACTTCTTAACCTGATTGCGGTCTTCGTTGCCCCAATCGCTGCTGTTATCATCGGACAGCTACTGCAAGATTTTTCTGAAAAACGAAAAGACAAAATGAGAATTTTCCAGTGCCTAATGACTCATCGAGCAACCGGCTGGGGTGATAGCTTTGAAGCTGTTAATGCACTGAACTCTATCGACATTGTTTTTAGCACAGATAAAAAAGTTCGTAGTTGTTGGGCATTTTTCCGTTCAAAATGCTATAAAAATTTTTCCGATCAAGAGCGTTTAACTGCTCAGTGGAAACTTTTAGAAGCTATTGCTGTTAGTTTGGGTTATAAAAATAAAATCACATGGGAAACCATTCAAAACCCATATTCTCCTAATGGCATTCTGCAACAAATTGAAAACAATGCGAAATTCCAAAGCGGACAGCTCGCCTTTGCAGAAATGATCTCTCGAATGCAAAATACGCCCGGACAATCCAACCCATTTGTTTCTGCACCTACAAAAGCAACTCAGGAGGACACCGCCCATGCCAACCCTTAACTGGATCGGAAAAGATAAAGTCGTCAATCATCACCTCGATGTGCCGTTCCGCACGTTGGAAAAGCAATACACCTTTGCACCGAACGGTGGGGACGGCGACGGCAACATGATTATCCACGGCGATAATCTGGATGCGCTCAAAGCGTTGCTGCCGATGTATGAGGGACGGGTGAAGTGCATCTATATTGATCCGCCGTATAACACGGGCAACGAAAAATGGGTGTACAACGACAATGTCAACGATCCGCATATCAAGGCATGGCTGGGGAAGATTGTCGGCGCAGAGGGCGAGGATTTGAGCCGCCACGATAAGTGGCTTTGCATGATGTATCCGCGGCTCAAGCTGCTGCAAAAGTTGATGGCAGAGGATGGCGTTATTTTTATCAGCATCGACGACGCTGAATACGCCAACCTCAAGCTGATTTGCGATGAAATTTTCGGTGCCAACTGTTTTGTTTCCAACATTTCTTGGCAACGCACCTACTCAACCCGTAACGATTCAAAAGGCATCGTCAATGAAGTTGAGCATATCCTTGTATATAGCAAACTACCAGATTGGCAGCCATCAAAACTGCCGAGAACCGTAGAAATGAATGCCAAATATAAAAATCCCGATAACGATACTACGCTTTGGCGCACTGATAATGCTTTTGCGCCTGGTGCTGCATCTCATCAAGGTATGGTTTATGCCATTCAGCACCCCTTTACTGGAAAACTAATTTATCCGGGAAACGCAAGATGTTGGACATTTGGACAAGAACAGACGCTTGAAATTATGCGCGGCTGGTGTGATTATGAACTCCGCGATCTACACGATGACGAAAAACGAGCTGAAGTTTGCGGTACTTCTATTGATGCTGTGCGTAAGGGAGTTATGGGAATCGTTCTCTCTAAGTCCTTAGAAGAATCTGCTGCACAAGCTACCCTTGTCTATAAGCGTGGACAATGGCCTCGCTTCTTCTTTACTAAGGGTGGACAGGGCGGCATTGCCAGAAAAACCTATCTTGAAAATGTCGGCGGCAAACTTCCAACAAATTTTTGGTCACATAATGACACGGGACATACGGACGAAGCCAAGAAAGAACTCCTCTCTATTTTTAAGGGAAAAGCCCCTTTTGATACACCCAAGCCTTCTCGTCTGATTCAGTTTGTTTTGCAAATCGTCGGCGATAAAGATGCTATCATCCTCGACTCCTTCGCCGGTTCCGGCACCACCGCCCACGCTGTCCTCAACATGAACAAGCAGGATGGCGGAAACCGCAAATTCATCCTCGTCGAAATGGGCGACTACGCCGAAAGCATCACCGCCGAACGTGTGCGCCGTGTCATCAACGGTTACGGCGAGGGCAACAAAGCCGTGGAAGGAACGGGCGGCGGCTTCAGCTTCTATGAGCTGGGCGATGCGCTGCTCATCAACGGAATGCTCAATCCGAACGCCGCTGAGGAGAAAATCCGCGCATACGTCTACTATACGGAAACCCGATGCGCCCTTCCTGCCGCATCCGAAAACGAAAAATACCTGCTTGGCGTACACGAAAACCACGCCTACTACTTCTATTATGAAGCGGATCGGATGACGACGCTCAACCGCGCTTTCCTGCAAACCATTCAAACCCGTGCGGAAGGCTATCTGATTTATGCGGATTCCAATACACTGAGCGCCGAGGACATGGCGCGTTTCCATATCACGTTTAAGAAAATCCCGCGCGATATCGCGGCGCTGTAAAGGAGGGGCAGCATGGAACTCAAGAATTATCAAAAGCGCGTCCTTCACGAATTGGATGCGTATATCTCCCTTCTGAACAGCACGAAAAACCTGAATACAGCCTATAACGAACACTGGCATACACTCGGTATCTCCATCGGCTTGGGACACAATACCCTGCCGCCATATAACGACGTGCTGTCCGGCGTGCCCCATGTCTGCTTCAAGGTGCCGACAGGCGGCGGAAAGACGCTTTTGGCGTGCGCTTCCATCAAGCACATCTTCGACGGCATAGGCGCATTGAATACCAAAGCCGTCGTGTGGCTCGTTCCCTCCACCGCGATTCTGGAACAAACCATCGCCCACCTTCGCGATCCGCAAGACCCTTATCGCCAGCAAATCAACTTCGATTTCGGGGCGCGCGTCGAGGTCTACGACGGTACGCAGGCGCTGAACGGGCAGGCGCTTTCCCCGTCCAGCGTGCGGGAGAATCTCTCTATCTTCGTTCTGACCTACGATTCGTTGAGAATCACACGCAAAGAAGGGCGCAAGATTTATCAGGAGAACGGCAACCTCGCGCCGTTCGTCGCGCACTATACAGATCGGGACGCGCTCGTTCCCAGCGTCGATGAAACCGCGCTGATTCAGGTCATCAATCAGCTCTCCCCTGTCGTCATCGTCGATGAAAGCCACAACGCCCAAAGCGATTTGAGCGTCGAGATGCTGCACAATCTGAATCCTTCCTTCGTGCTGGATTTGACCGCCACGCCCAAGAGCAACAGCAACATCATCTCCATCGTAGACGCCCGCGAACTCAAAAAGGAAAACATGGTCAAGCTGCCGGTTATCATCTATAATCGGCGTACCAAGTCGGACGTGCTGCTTGACGCGCTTCAGCTTCAATCCAGCCTTGAAAAGGAAGCTCGACTCGAAGCCGAGCAGACCGGTTCATACGTTCGCCCGATCGTTCTTTTTCAGGCTCAACCCAAAGGCAAGGACAGCGCCACGACGTTTGAGCAGCTCCGAAATGAATTGATTAAAATCGGCGTGCCGAAGGAGCAAATCGCCATCAAAACCTCCGAGATCAACGAGCTGAAAAACGTCAGGCTGCTTTCTCCTTCCTGCCCGATTCGCTATATCATCACTGTCAACGCGCTGAAAGAGGGCTGGGATTGTTCGTTCGCCTATATTCTGGCAACACTCGCCAACCGCACCTCCAAGGTTGACGTGGAACAAATCGTCGGTCGTGTCCTCCGCCTGCCCTATGCCCGCAAACACGCCCGTCCGCTGCTGAACATGGCGTATGTCATGACCTGCTCTGCCGATTTCCGCGAAACGGTCGAAAGCGTTGTAAAAGGATTAAATCGCGCCGGTTTCTCCGAAAAGGATTATCGAATCGGCGAGGACGCGCCCGAAGAGCCCGTTGCGCCGCCCGTGCAGCAGACCGTCGAGGACATTCCGCCGCAGAATCTGTCGGACGATCAAGAGGAGTTCCTCGGCTTTGATACGCAGGCACTTCGTGAGCGTTTTCAAGCTCAAGTGCAAAACCCAGATGCAACGGCAACCGCTTCCACCGCGATTTCCCAAATGATGGATGAGGCTGAACAGCGCGGCGCGGCGTTTGACGAAGAAATCAGACAAGCGGAAGAAGCAGGTATTCCCCTGACTGGAGGCAATGATATGCGCAAATTTTACGAAATGCAGCCTGAATATGCGGATGTACTTGATTTGCGCCTGCCTATATTCATGGAAGATATCGGTGCTTCCCTGCTGTTCGATCACGATCATCAGCCCGTCACCAAGGAATCCCTTGCAGACGGCTTCACGCTCGCCGATAAGGATACGCAGATCACATTCAGCCCGTCCCAGAACAACGTAACCATGCTTGATCTGGACAGCAACAAAGGTCTGCCCCGCTATATTCCTCTTTCCGAAAAATCCGTGCAGGCGTACACACTTCTGATTCAGAGCTATCCGCCGGATAAGAAGAAGGAGATGTGTCGTGATTTGCTCTATGCTCAACTGAATCGCATGGATTCGGTCGGCGCAAGCGATTTGAAAAGGTATATCGAACGCATCGTCGAGCCGATGAGTTCCGACGATCTGGCACGCATGGAATCCAATCCCTTCCTCTATGCCGACGCCATCAAATCGAAAATCAACGGCATGATCGATGACTATCGGGAAAAACAGTTCATCGCAAAAATCGAATCCGGAGAAATCATCGTTGAACCTCAATACCGTTTTCCGAAATCCATTTCTCCGACGTCCACTATGCTTCCCATCAACAAATCGCTCTACGAGCAGGAAGCCGACGTCAACAATTTTGAGCATCGCGTTATCAGCGAAATCGCCGGTCTGCCCAATGTTCGCTGGTGGCACCGCGTCATCGACAGCAACAAAGCCAGCTTTGTTCTCAACGGGTTTATCAACCACTACCCGGATTTCATCGTCGCTACAAACAGCGGTAAAATCGTCCTCGTCGAAACCAAGGGCGATGACCGTGACAACAGCGACAGCCGTATCAAATTGCAGCTCGGCCGTAAATGGGCAGATATGGCGGGCGCAAAGTACCGCTACTATATGGTGTTTGACGAAAATGATACCAGATTTGACGGCGCGTATCCGGTTAGGGAGTTTATGGAATTGATGAAGAAGTTGTAAAATTGAATCGCTTCTGCATTTACATTCCAAAAGGGGGGGAAGTTAAACATGAATATTCCTATGATTCAGCATCTTTTAAATTGGATGACCAATTTGGATTCTCAAGATAATTGGTCCTCCCTGCGAATTTCCCCTAGCGACATCACAAATGTCAAAAATACATTGATTCATATTTCTCAAGATATTGCCCGCGAATACCCTTTTTTCAGCGACGAGCTATTTACGTTAAAAGATCGCCTGTTTACTGGATACGGTTTTACAAATCCAGCGATTTGGGGACGAATTTTTGAAATTCTGATAGCTTTACTCAAAGCAGATACCCAACCAGCAAATCACGTTTGGGGATTGATCCATCCGCGTATCGAAAAAGTATCTAAGCGTTTATATTTAGATGGACATTATTCAGATGCTGCTTGCGATGCTTTTATTGAAATCAACGACCGCGTTAAAAAACTGTTTTCCATCGTGCATCCTCAGGAAAAAGCTCCTGACGGAGATACCGCGATGAAAACGGTCTTTTCTGCAAAATCTCCTATCATTGAGATATGTGACCAATCCAACGATACTGGATTCAACATTCAAAAAGGATACATGGAAATGCTATCAGGAGCAATGTCGGCTTTGCGCAATCCTAAAGCGCACGCAAATATTACAATCTCTGCCGACGAATCCATGCGCCAGATAGTCTTTGCAAGTATGTTGATGTACAAAATAGATGAAGCTGTCAGATACTCAAATATTCAGGAATAAGAATAGGTACAGCTCTCATTCCCATAAACTCATTATCTGCGAACATAAATCTATCCTCAGAGGTATCCAACAATGTGTGCCTATACCCCGCCCTATCAACTGACGGACACAATCCTCCGCCTTTCCACCGAAATTGCAGCGACGGTCAAGGAAATCACGGTACGCGGCAATCTGTCTGCTCAACCGCAGCTGCATCGCGCCAACCGCATCCGTTCTGTTCATTCTTCGCTGGCGATTGAGCATAACAGCCTGACGCTCGATCAGGTGACTGCGCTGCTGAACGGTAAGCGCGTTCTCGCCCCGCAGCAGGAAGTGTGGGAAGTGCAAAATGCTTTTCGGGCTTATGATTTGCTTCCGTCGCTCGATCCGTACTCCATCGACGATCTGCTCAAAGTCCATCGCGTTATGATGGATGGGCTCGTCATGGGCGCGGGTACGTTCCGCAATACAGGTGTCGGCGTTTATGCAGGGGATCAGCTCATTCATGCCGGTACGCCCGCCCAATATGTTCCTGAAGCCATGCAGCAGCTCTTTGAATGGCTGCAAAACACGACTGCACATCCGCTCGTCGCTTCCTGCGTCTTTCATTATGAGTTTGAGTTCATCCATCCTTTTGCAGATGGAAACGGCAGAACAGGGCGGCTTTGGCAAACGCTGATTCTGCGCAAATGGGAGCCTATCTTCACCTATCTGCCGATTGAATCCATGATTCTGGAGCATCAAGCCGACTATTATGCCGCCTTGAACGCCGCCAACACACAGGGCGGTGCAACCGTATTCATCGAGTTCATGCTCGAAATGATTCTTGAAGCGCTGAAAAACGTCTATGTGAAGCAGCATATCAAGTCGCCGGAAGATCAACTGCTCGTTCTGCTCAAGTCCGATCCGCGCATGACCATTCCCGTCATGGCGGAGCATCTCGGTCTGAGCGACCGCCAAATTCGCCGTCTGATTGCATCTTTGAAGGCGCAAAACAGGCTTCGTCGCGAGGGTTCCAACAAAACCGGACGCTGGGTCGTGTCCAGAAAGTCCCGATAAGCGTCCGTATAAATGTCCGTATAGAAACTTTCGTTTCTTTTGTGACTCATCATACGCGGTAACAACTTTTTCGCTCGTCCTTCATCTTTTGGCTTGACATTCGTGCTGTCTCCCGGTACAATGGACGCATAGAGGCTCACTCAAATTGTCCCCATTTTCGAGGTCAATTTGACACGCTACTTTTCCGCTACCAAAACAATTTCATTTTCAGGATAAACGAGCCGATTTTCCACAAAAATCGGTCGAAATCCGCTGATTTTCTAAGTAAATATGTTTAGAAAACGGTCCCCTTTGCCGAGTGGGAATAAGAATCGCCCTCCTATTTTTCTAACAATACAAAGAAAAATCAAGGTTCAAAAGTCGTTGCGGCAACGTTGTGGCAACATTTTCCCATCATTGCATAGAAAAGAGAGCTAACTGACAGGAATTGTTGGTTAGCTCTCTTTTTCGTATTCTATTCTTCTTCGTTGCCTTTTGTATCGTCCTTTTTTCGCTTTGCCCTCTGTCGCACAGGACGCTGTGGTTTCACGGGTGTCTGGTCATTGAACAGCAAATCAAGGATCGACGGAATCTGAACCCAGCGCCTGCTGGTGTCATGCTTCGGGAATTCATACCGCCACTTGTCGTATTCCTCTCTGGTGATTTCGCCGTTTCTGAATTTCTCAGCCTAATCCAGCCATGCGTCCAAATAGGTACTGAATTCTCGTGCGGCGACTGGATTGCTGCTCTCAGACGGATGCAGCGACAGAACAGGCAAATCATCCTCACCTTTGTACAAGCCCAAGCCGTACATATCCTCCAAGGCAAACGCTCGACCGTTTGAATGGCAATACGGATATGACGTTCGCCTCGTTCGTCGAGCGCTACACGGAGGATATGAAACCCCGGCTCAAGGAAAATACTTGGCATACCAAGGAGCACGTCATCCGTACTAAGTTTCTCCCCTACTTTGGCAAGCGGAAGCTGTCTGAGATCAAGTCTCAGGACATTCTCCGCTGGCAGAATGAGCTAACGACACACACGGATGAAAACGGAAAACCGTTCTCGCCTGTGTACCTCAGATCAGTCAGCAGTCAGCTCTCCTGCCTGTTCAATCACGCGGTCAAATACTACGGATTACCAGCAAACCCGGTAAAGAAAGCGGGTCATATGGGAACGAAGAAAAGCCGTGAAATGCTGTTCTGGACGCGGGAAGAATACGAAAAATTCTCAGAGGCGATTATGGACAAGCCCCTCGCGTACTACGCATTTGAAATGCTGTACTGGTGCGGACTCCGTGAGGGCGAGCTGTTGGCGCTGACCCCTTCCGACTTCGATTTTGAGAAGGGAACCGTGTCCATCAGCAAGACGTATACCTGCTTGAATCGTAAGGACGTCATCACGACGCCCAAGACGGAAAAGAGCAATCGAACCGTTCAGATGCCGCAGAACGTCTGCGACAAAATGCGGGATTACATCCAATCGCTCTACAAGCCGGAACCTGACGAGCGAATCTTTCCCTTCACCAAATACTTCCTGACCAGCGAAATGCAACGCGGTTCGAAAGCTGCTGGTGTAAAGCGAATCCGCATCCATGATCTGCGGCACTCGCACATCTCCCTTTTGATCGACATGGGTTTCCCGCTCACCGCCATTGCCGCGCGCGTGGGACACGAAACCGTCGATATAACCTGTATGTATGGGCATATGCTCCCCTCCCGCCAGACGGAAATGGCCGAGAAGCTGGATATGTTCCGAACCGAAACAAAGGAGGAATCTCATGACACGAAAGCATCGTACAATAATGTATATTAGGTCATGAACTGACACCTGCATCCGCTTGGGGATCAATACCAAGAGACATCTTGACCACGGGTAATGGATAGTGGTCAGCCAGTTGATGGGGCTTTCCGCAAAGGAAAGCCCCATTTTTCATACCAACATTATATTGAAGCAATCGCATTTCCCGTCACATCAGTATTGTCATCACTTGTAAAACCCATTATAATATATTCTAAAGTGTATGTTTTTCTGCATAAAATCATCGACTGAAAGCGTGACTGTTTATATGAAGCCCAAAGAGAGCAATATGCGTCCTGAAAAAATACCGCTAAATGGACGTTTAAGTGAGTTTCGCCAAGCATTAGAAGAAGAAATTGATGAAGTAAAGAAAAGCGGTGCTTCATCTACACTCCTAAACAATGGTCAGAAAATGGAAGGGCGTAACGGGGAATGCTGGTATCGTTTCGATGTGGAATACCTACCTAATCTTCCTGCTGATACTCCTTGCAAATTAAAAATTGGTAATGAGCAATTCGATGTAACCGTCATTAGTTTTGAAGATAATTCACTCATGTTGTCTTCAAAAATAGCACTACCGGATACCCTTGGAAAGGTAACGCTGGAAAACGGCTCCACAGTTCTGATGGAACGCCTTATCAAGTGCATCGAAGAGAATGCACATACGGACAATCCCGCGGGCAACCGGATGTTCATGACAGACGGTCATGTTTATACATCTCGAAAAATATATGATCTAAGCACTCTGGTGCTGGATAGCTCCAATACAGAAAGTCAGCAGCGTGCAATCAGGACTGCATTGACGGAGGACATCACTTATATCTGGGGACCACCCGGCACAGGAAAGACAACTGTGATTGGACAGATTATTGAGCAGCTTTACCAGCACAACCGCACTGTACTGGTCGTTTCTCATACCAACACTGCTGTCGATGGCGCAATTAAGAAAGCCGCTAAGGCATATGGAGATCATCCGAATGAGCCCTACCCCATTCTTCGCATCGGCGCTCCCGGTTCCGACGTTCCCGATAGAGCAAAAATCGCTTCTCATGTAGATGAATTAGGACGCGATCTGACCGCAAAACAGCAAGCCTTAGAACAAAAGCAGCACGACAATGAGGTTGTACTGAAAAAATATGCCGTCTTGACTGCAAAACACAAATGGCTTCAAGAGAATAAACTGAGCACGATTGAGATCGTGCTTGAAAAAATTGACGCTTTATCAGACACTGTTCAACAAATCACCGAACGGATTGCAATGCTGAATGCTTCCATAGAGAAAGAGATGTCCGCTCATCCTGAACATGCACAATATGAAAGCTTGACGCTATCTTTACAATCTAAAAAGGAAGAATTTCAGCAAACTTTTCTCATCCATGCTAAACTTAATCAAGAAAAGCAGAAAGTCAGTAATGAATTACAGGAAGCAGAAAGTGAACTCAGAAAGCACACCCGATATGCCGTATTGAGAGAACAAGAATCTAAATGTTTGACTGCGCCTTTCCTGAACAGTGAAATCAACGCTACCAAGGAAAAAATAGCCAATTTACAGGCAGAAACGAAATCCAGTCAGGAAAAACAAGATGCTGCGCAGCACGTTCTTTCTGATTATGCAAAAAAGAACGCACTAGCCAAACTGTTTGTTTCAAAGAATACTTTACAGCAGGCTCAAGATACAATAGACAGTGAAAAGTCGAATCAGGACAAACTGAATGAACAGCTCCGTCAAACACAGAATCTACTTAACAGTTATCAAAAACAACTTGATGAATTGAAAACCATTCAAGCGGAAATGCAAGCTCTTGCTCCAACACAAAGCAGCAGCTATTGGGAATTAGAGTTTGAAAGTCTGACACAAAAATCAAAAACACTGGATATGCAGTTGATAATCCTCTCAACAAAAAAGGAATCTTTGGTAAAAGAAATTGCGGATTTGAAACTACAAATCAGTCGGGCAGAATCCTCATATGAATCCATAAACAATTTAAAACAAGAGTTGCAAAACTTCCAACAATCACTGACTGCGAAGAATACCGAACTGGATGCAGAAGTACAGCAATGTTCTAATTTATTCATCCATGAAGCAACGCTATTCGGTTCATTTTACACGCTTCCCCCCTGTTCTAATAATCATGTTTCGTATCATTTGTTGATCGAGCAAAAAGGAATCATTCAGCGAGAGCTTGCAGATGCTCCAGATATTGACGCTATCAGTCGTGAAATCAACCATTTGAAAGAAGAAATCCAGCATATTCAAGCTGAACTAACCACCATCACGCAGAAGATGCAGGAGCTGGAAAAGCAAGCTATTATGAACGCTAAGATTGTTGGTGCAACCTTGGCGAAAACCTACTTGAGCGATATACTGCGCGAGCGAAAGTTCGATACAGTAATTCTGGATGAAGCTTCAATGGCTTCCATTCCTGCTCTGTGGTGTGCCAGTTACCTGGCAAAGAAGTGTCTGGTGATTGTCGGTGATTTTCTGCAATTACCCCCTATCGTCATGGCAAATACACCGATGGCACAAAAGTGGCTCGGTCAGGACATTTTCTATCACAGCGGCATGCAGACTCGCGCAAAAGACAGATCCACCTGTCCCTCAAATTTTGTCATGCTGAATAATCAATTTCGTATGGAAGCTGCTATTGCAGACATTGCAAACATGTACTATGGCGAATATGGCGGTCTAAAATCTGATGATGGTGCAAGTCGGCGTTGTATCGAACGTGACGCCTTTTATCAGTGGTATATCGGAAAACGTTCAAAATATCCCATTCATCTCATTGATACCGAAAGTCTCCACGCATGGGTAACTGGTATTCCTCAAGGCCGCAGCAACAGTCGGCTTAATTGCTTTTCTGCTGTCGTGGATGTGGATTTGGCGTTCAAACTCCTTGATAAAAAGCTCAATCATTTAAGCGAAAATGAAAACATTGAACAGAATGCCTCCGTTCTGATTGTCGCCCCTTATAAGCCTCACGTCATGTTGATTAACAAGTTAATTGAACTTGAATACAAAAATCGTGGGCTGAATCCAAATCATTTTCTCGTAAAAGCTGGTACAATTCACTCCTTTCAAGGCAGTGAAGCAGATATTGTTATCTTTGATTTAGTGGTGGATGAACCCCACTGGAAAGCCAATCTTTTCATTGCAGACAGTTCTTCCGATGAAGTTTGCAAAGCAATCAATGACAACTTGCGGAGAATGTTCAATGTTGCAGTTACCAGAGCTAAGTTTCAGCTTTTCATGGTAGGTAATTTTTCCTATTGCGAAAAAAGAGCCAAGGGCAACGCGCTGGGAGAACTTCTGGAATATCTTCTTCATAAAAAATGCTTACCCAAGGAAGATGCCAAGCGTATGCTGCCCAATTTGGCATTCAGCAAGGCTTCTGCTATTACCACCGAAAACGAAATCACTGGAAAACATCTGGTCTGTCAAGGAGAAGTGTTTGACAACTATTTTCTGTCTGATGTAAAGCATTTCAAGAAACGGCTCATCATTTACTCTGCATTTATGACGACAAGCCGTATAAGCAGGCTTCTGGGTTTCTTTGCCGATGCAATTCATACAGGCAAGCAAATTATTGTTATTACCAAAGCCCATTCTGACCGCGGGAAACGTGAATTGCCAACGTATTGCCTATGTGAAAAACAATTAAAGGAAATTGGTGTGACCGTTATCCACAAGAAAAAAATGCACGAAAAACTTATTTTCGTGGATAGCGCCGCCATTTGGACAGGTTCGCTAAACGCACTAAGCTTTACAGGTGAAACTGGCGAAGTCATGGAGCGTCATGCCGATCAGACTATCGTTGCCAATTATGAACAAATGTTTGACATTGATCCGATCTGTGGCGCAGTGGAACGTGCAAATGAACAATCATGTCCTTGCTGTGGGCGTGAGATGGTGATTCAAGAAGGTGGAAAGGGTGGCATCTACTGGAAGTGCTCCAATGAAAAATGTGGATATACCCGAAGTTCGGCACAGGTCTATCCCACAAACGGAGAATTTAGATGTAGCAAGTGTGGTGCTGCCTTCAAATTTGAGATGAAGAAAGAGCCGCGATGGATTTGCACTCGGAATCCCAAACACTTTCAGAAGATTAAGCCCGGCGATTTGAAGCTCAAAAAGATGGCTGGACTTATTCCTACCGAAGAAGATCGCTTGCGGGTAAAAACCTATCTTAACATAGAAAATGCTGAAGAAATGCAGAACGCAGATTCGTCTTCAGATGATACCCCATCTGAATCTGAAAATCTCATTTCTGTGCAGATTAGTATGTTTTAATAACAATATTAAAGAGGTGCATTCACATGCTGCAATACTCTGATTCTGATTTTTTCGAATTTCAAAAAATACGATTTGATGAAGAAGATCGTGCTAGCTATAGAAAATAATATAAAAATGAACCGCATCTGCATGACCATAAAGTCTTGCAGATGTGGCCAAAGTGCAATCGAGCTAAACCAAGCTGATTGAATTACTGAAAACTTAAATCGCGCTTGCGCCGGTCAACCAGATCAGTCCCATCGAAATCGGTTCGACATAGGTAATCAGCAGCAGCGCAATCATCAGCATGACGATATACGGGATACACGCCTTGGAAATCTGCTCGAAACTGAGCCGCTTGCTCATGCCGCAGGCGACATACAGGCAGTTGCCAACAGGCGGCGTGATCATGCCGATGCCGAGGTTCACGATCATGACGATGCCCATCAGGTACGGGTTGACGCCGACGCTGGTCATGATCGGTAGCAGGATTGGAGTAAACAGTGCGATAGCGGACACCGCATTGAGGAACATGCCCGCGATCAGCAGCAGAATGTTGAACATCAGCAGCAAGATATACTTGTTGGTGGTCACGCTCAGCAGCGCCTCGGAGAGAATCTGTGGGATATGGCCGCGGGTCAGCACGACGCTGAACGTCTGCACGCTGCCGAGGATGAGCATGATGGTGCCCGCACCGACGGCGGTGTTGACCAGAATCTTCGGCAAGTTCTTCCACTCGAGGGTCTTATAGATATAGCGGCCGCAGATCAGGCCGTACACGGACGCAATCGCGCCGCTCTCGGTCGGGGTAAAGATGCCGCTGTAAATGCCGCCCAGAATGATGACCGGCATGACCAGCGCCCAGATGCTCTGGAGGAATACGGTCGCGGCTTCCTTCGCGGTCACCTTCTGGCCGTTCATCTTGATGTTGGGATTCTTCTTGACGTAGATGTAGGCGTAAATGAGCATGAAAATGGCCATCAAAATGCCTGGACCGAAGCCGGTCAGGAACAGCGTGCCGACGGAAACCTCAGCCAGAACAGCGTAAGAAACCATGCCGACGCTCGGCGGGATGATCTGCCCCAGCGTACCGGCCGCGGCGGCGGTGGCAAGGCTGAAATCCTCGTCATAGCCATTCTTCTGCATTTCCGGCGCCATGATGCCGCCGATAGCTGCGGTCGTCGCCGGGGAAGAACCGGAAATCGCCGCGAAGAACGCGCTGGCGAGAATCGTCACATAGGCGAGCGCGCCCTTAGATTTACGGCAGAACAGGTTGATGAAATCGACGAGTTTCTTGCTCAAGCCGCCGTCGCACATCAGGTTACCGCAGAGGATGAACAGCGGAATCGCCATCAGCTGATAGGAGGTCATGCCGGCAAACATCGTCTGGCCGACGACCACCATGTTGACGCGCATGCCGCTCATCACGATGGTGATAACAGCTGCGAGACCGAGGCTTGCGGCAATCGGGGTACCGATTAACAACAGCACAACAAAGGAACCAAACAACCAACCGACCATTTATTCAACCTCCTCCGCAATCTGTTCCGCTGTCTTGGACGCAGCGGGTTTTACAGCCTTTTTCTCAAACAGGCTGCAAACGGCAACATAGACAAAATACAGACTCAAAAGCCCCAGACCGATCATCATAATGATATAGACCATGCCCATCGACCACTTGAGCACTGGAGTGGTCTGCACCATCAGTTTGGGAAGCTGAATCGCACAGTAATGATCCACCAGAATATAGAACCATGCAGCTGCACCATAGGCAGCAAAGCGCAACACACGCTGTACCGGCCACGGGAATTTTTTCTGAACCAATTCAACGCCGATGAGCTTGCCGCGGCGAGCAGCAACATAGCTGGCAAACGTCGTAGACCAAAGGAAGAAATATTGGCTCATTTCGGTTGTCCAGTTGATGGAGAATTGGAAAAATCGAGCGACAACCTGAAGAAAAACGCAAATCAACATACCGCCAACGCACAAGGCCGAAAGGATAAAGGAAATTTTATCCAGAACCTTAAAGCATTTTTCGATGGTTTTCATCGCTTTGAGGCACCTCCTGAAATTGTTTTGAGAAGAAGAAATCGGGTCGGGTTTTGTGCCCGACCCGATGCAGTCATAGTTTTATTCGCTGACCTTCGCCTTGGCAGCTTCGAGTGCCTCGATGTAAGGCTTCAGAGCGGTCTGCTTATATTTGTCGTATACACCGGCCACTGCCTCCTGGAACGGAGTCAGGTCGTCGATATAGGTCACGACGATGTCCGCACCATCGGCCAGCACCTGCTTGAGCTGATTCTCCTCGGTTTCCTGCGCCAGTTGACGCTGATAGACAGTCGCATCATCAAATGCCTTCATCAGGGTCGCCTGCTCATCTTCGGTGAGCATATTCCACAGATCCAGGTTCATGCCGACCGGCTCGACGCTGAACACATGACGAGTCATGGAGAAGTAGCGGTTAACCTCGAAATACTTGTTGTTGATGTAGTTATTCTGCGGGTTTTCCTGTCCATCCACCGTACCCATCTGAAGCGCAGTGAAGATTTCGGAGTTGGCCAGCGGAACCGGCTGCATTCCCAGCGCTTCCATCATATCAGCAAAAACCTGACTCTCGGCAATGCGGATGGTCAGCCCTTTCAGATCCTCTACCTTTTCGATCGGGCGCTTGCTGTTGGAAACATTGCGCCAGCCGTTATACCAGTACCCCAACAGCTTGATGCCATTCTTTTCGCAATCATCGGCGAAAACCTTGCATTCATCGCTGTCTACCATGGCAAATGCCTGCTCAGCGGTATCGAACAGATACGGCATATTCATCGCCTCAAAGCTGGGCACGACGTTGCAGACACTCATCGGATTTTCAATAAAGATATCGATGGTGCCCAACGCAGTGCCCTCCACGGCCTTGGAACCAGCAGCCAGCTGGTTGGACGGATAGATATCCAAATTCATGGTGCCGTTCGAATACTCGGTCAGCTTCTCGTTGAAGTACTCGGATCCTTTCTGATAAGGATGGCTCGTGGAACCGCTGTGATGAACGGTGAAGGTGTAGTCAGCCAGCGCGGATGTACCGGCCAGCATCAGGGCGGCGCTCATGGCAAGAGCAAAGATTCCTTTTTTCATGGGTGTATCCTCCATTCTTTTTTCCTCGTGTCGGCGTTTATCGTTCCCGCCGCTCGAAGTGTAATTGCATTATAGCCGCCCGTAAAAGCCGCGTCAAGAATCGGGAGCACAGCAGTTTTTCCTGCGCATTTTTCTATATATTCTTTGCATTTTCACGGCCGGCATCAATTTTTTCGAGCATTTTTCCGATTTTTTACCGCAAGCATCAAAAAAACCGGCGGGTCTTTTCGACCCGTCGGCGAGGAAGCTCATTCGTTTGTGTTTTCCGGCATCTTTCGGAAAGAGCCGGGCGTCTGCCCGTAGTATTTTTTGAAGGCACGCGTCATCGTCAACACGTTGGTGTAGCCCACAGCCTCGGCAATCTGGTTGAGCGAAAGTTCGGTATTTTCGATTTCGGCGCGCGCCTCCTCGATACGCATCTGATGCAGCGTTTCCAGAAAGCCTTTGCCGAGGTTTTTCTGAAATTCACGCGAGAGAGTGGACATGCTCATGCCGAATTCGGCGGAGAGCATGGAAAGCGACAGCGCCGGGTCGTGGAAATGCGTAATCATGTACTGATAGACGGCGGCGAACTGCTCGGTATACTGGCTGATTTTCTTGTGGCTCTTGTTTTCTTCGAGCCGCTTATAGATGACGTTCCAGCATTCCAGCACATATTCCTCGTTTTCGGACTGCATCATTTTATCCAGTTCCGCATCCATCTGTTCCAGCAGCCGGGCGTTCACATCGTTGGTTTCGGTGAGCATGCAGACCATCAGCGTCTGGAAGCTCTGGAGCTGCTGGGTACGCATGCTGCCGCTGGGCTGGCGGAAGATTTCGTGAACGATCTCTTTGAACGCCTCGAACGCGCCGCTGTAATGCTCGATGTAAATCAAATCGGCGATGCGCATGTTCTTTTTGAGCAGCTCGCTGAAATTAACCTCGCCCGTCGGCTGGTTTTCCCCTCCCTCCACGAGCGTCACCCTTTTCAGTGCCTCGCGGTAGGCGCGGCTGAACGTGGAGCGGTCGCTGTATACCTTGCTGAAACCGACCTGAAGCCGCATGCCCAGATTCGCGCCGATGCTCTTGGCGCTGGATACGGCCTTATCGTGGAGCTGCTGCTCGTCCGTGTTTTCATCGACGGGAACGACAATCAGCAGCCGCGTGTGGCAGGTCAGGTATTCCGCGCCGCTCAGCAGCATGTTGCTGCGCATGGCCTCCTGCACGGAGAGGATGGTGATATGGCGCTGATACGCCTGCTCCTGTTCACTGCCCTCCTCGGCGTGCGTCCATCTGCCGTTATCCGGGTAAAGGACGATGAGCATGTAGCGCGCAAGGAGCTGCGGGATATGCAGCGTTTCGAGCTGCTGATCGGAGAGATAGGTATTCTGATCCAGCGCCAGCTTGCCCAGATAGATGCGCTTGAGCTGGCTGCGCTGTTCCTCCACGTCCTCCTGACCGGCTTTGAGATCCTGATTGTACTGGTGGATAGCGGTTTCGATCATGGCGAGCTGTTCCACCTCGGAAAGATTCTCGCCGCCGCCCTGCATCGTGCCAATTTCGTGCAGAATTTCCTCAATCGGGCGATTGAAATGCGTCAGCACATAGACGCAGATGAAGGAAACGAGCAGCAGCCACAACACGTTGATGACGACGAACGGCATGAACAGCGTTGCGCTGACAACGCTGCCCGTGCCCGTCGGGCTTAGAATGGCGATGAGCGTATAGGCGGGCGACGCGGAACGATACCGCATCATCAAATAGGTGTTACTTTCAAAAACTTCATTCCGATTGGTCAGCACATCCCACGTTCGGCCGATAAACGTCACCTTTTTCTGCTCATCCCGATAACCGAGGCCGCCGTTGGGCAGGTGCACGACCATCTGTTCCAGCTTATAGGAGCGATGCGCACGGTTGGCGAACAGCGTTTCCATCAGCGATTTATCGGAAATGCCGATCAGCAGCGTCACGCCGTTTTCCAGATGCTCGACGATATACAGCAGCTCGTGCTCTTCCTCGGTTGCGCCGGGAATAAAGATAAGACTGCCGCTCTGCGCGGTCTGCCAGCGCACATCCGTGTTAAAAACGCGCTTGAGCTCTTTTTCGTTTCGGGCGAGGAAGAAGTATTCGCCGCCGCTGATCGTGCCGAAGGCGAAGCCGGAGTTGGGCGCGTAAAGGATGAGCCTATCAAAATCCACTGAGCTGGAGAGCACAACGCCGATGCGGTTGTAAAACTCTCGCCCAACCGGGGAGTCGATGCTCTTCACATCGCGGATCCACTGAATACCCGCGTCAGCAATGTATGCAGGGAAGCAGGCATCGATTTCCTCCTGACTGGCCGAAGCGAACCAGTCGAGGCTGCCCAGCGAAGCTGTTAGGTTGCGAACAAAGCCATCCGCCCGCCCGAAGATCTTGTTGAAATCCGTGGTATTCTGCTCCAGCATTTCATAGCTTTCGGATTGATAGCGCCGCTCGTCCTTCTGCCCGCCCAGATAGAGCATCAACATACTGGCGGCCATAATCAGGCTTACACAGAGGATAGCGATGGTCAGGTAGCGGTACTTTTTGCCCCTGAGTCCCTTCCAGATGTGTTTTGTCCGTTTCTGAGCACCGTTCATCGCTGCTGCTCCTTTGCAAATGTCAAGATTTTTGAACTGACCGTTTTCACTCCTTTACATTATAGCACATTCGCCGGAAAAATCGAGTGCTTTTTCGCGGACGCAAAAGAAGCCGCATCAGGCGGGTTGCTGTCACCTGACGCGGCTGTCTATTTTGTTTTAGGGGGAATTAGGGGGAATGAAATGGAGCGAAAAGAAGATTAACGGTCGATCGGGGAGCCGTCCTCATGGTAGGACCAGCGCGGCTTCATGCCCTGGAACGGGAACTTCTCCGCGATGTCGTCCACCAGCTCGATGCCAAGGCCCGGCCCCTCCGGCATGGTGATGTAGCCGTTTTCGACCTTGATGGAATCGCCCTTGATCATCGCGTTGAAGTCGCCGAACGTGCCCGGCCACTCCTGCACCTCGAAGTTCGGCACAACGCGGTCGATATGGAGCGCGGCGATCGTGGAGATCGGGCCCAGCGGGTTGTGCGGGATGATGTTGACGTTGTGCGCTTCGGCGAAGTGCGCTACCTTCATGCCGGCCGTGATGCCGCCGATGGTACACATATCCGGGCGCAGGAAGGCGACGTCGGTGTTCTGCACGAGGTTGGAAAGCTCGTACAAGTTGAAGCAACGCTCGCCGTTGGCAACCGGCACCGGGCACTTCTCAGTGACGTAGCGGGCAACCTCGGGGATATCGAGGAACGGATCCTCGAAGAAGTGGATGCGGTACGGCTCAATGGCCTTGCCGATTTCGATGGCCTGAATCGGCGTGCACTGGCGGTGAATCTCAAAGGAGAGATCGACATCCCAGCCGGCAGCCTCGCGGATCGCCTTGAACATTTCGGCGTTCTTGCGGCACATCGCGGCAGTGGTGTCAGACGCGTTGTTGCTCAGCGGACGGACGCGGACGTGGTTCCAGCCCTCGTCCACGAGCTTCTTGACGTTTTGAGCAACCTCCTCAGGGGTCTTGCCGGCGGTCGTCTCGTAGGCGCGGATCTTGTCGCGGGTTGCGCCGCCCAGCAGCTCATAGACCGGGACGCCCAGCGCCTTGCCCTTGATGTCCCACAGGGCGATGTCGATACCGGAAACCGCAGCCTGAAGGATGATGCCGCGGAAGTGCGGCGTGCGCGTCATGGAGTTCCACAGACGTTCGATGCGGAACGGATCCTGATCAATCAGGAGGGAGCCGAGAATGTTGACGGCCTCGGCGGTGGCGGTCTGCCACGCCCAGGCGCCGCACTCGCCCCATCCGGTGATGCCGGCGTCGGTCTCCACCTTGACGAGCATCCAGCGGGACGCGCAGAGAATCGGGGTGACTTTGGTGATCTTCATATTGCTACCTCCTTGATAAGCCGGCGATTCAACGGATTCAGCATAAGCGGTGGTGCCGCCCAGAAAACTGGTCGCGGCCAAGCCCATCGAGCAGAGCGCCGCGCCCTTGAGAAAATCCTTGCGGGAAATGTTACTCATTTGATTCTTCCTTTCTCACAAAATCAAATCAAAATGGGTCGTGCCCTGCCGCCATCCCTGAGAGCGGCAAAGCTTTGATTGTCTGCCAGACGAACGGTTTCGCCTGAGCGTTTTAAGCTGTCCTCCTTCCGATCATCCATCGGGCTGTCGGTTGTTTCGTCCGATGCCGTTTGCTTGACCGCAGTATACCTTGCACAAAACGAAGCTGTCAACATTGTGCCAAAATGCAGATTTTGCGATAGGTTTTGCGGCGCGCAGCGCGGATTGAGCGGAAGGAAAAAGCTGAAAATAAAAGGAAAAAACGGGGCGTGAAAAAAGTTGAAGCCTGCACGTATCATTTTTCGGCAGGCGTTTTCTGCGGAACGGGCGGCGAAGAAGGCCGTTTGAAAAACGTGAAGGCGGTTTCGGGCGGCAAACAATTTTTGCGGGCATAAAAAAACGACGCAGGCCGAAAGACCGTGCGCCGATGCAGACTGTTGACAAAAGCGATTTTCAAATGAACGATCAGGAAATATCTTCCTTCTTTCGGAACGAGCCGGGCGTGCAGCCCAGATACTTTTTAAACGCGCGGGTCATGGTCAGCGTATTGGTATACCCCACGGAAATGGCGATATCATTCAGGGACGCGTTCGTATTCTCGATGGCGTATTTTGCTTCCTCGATGCGCATCTGGTGCAGGCTGTCCAGAAAGCCCTGACCGAGGTTCTTTTGAAATTCGCGGGAAAGGGTCGAAACGCTCATGCCGAATTCCTCCGCCAGCGCGGTCAGCGACAGGCCGGAATCGCGGAAGTGCGCATGCATGTATTGATAAATGGAAGCGAACTGCTCGGAGTACTGCCCGCGGATGCGCTTATCCTGATGCGCCTCCAGCAGGCCGAACACCTTTTCCCATTCGGCCAGCAGCTCGGCCTCGTCGTCCTCCGGCTGTGTCAGCGCGCCGATGTCGATACCGGCCTCCTGAAGCAGAGCGTTGTTTTCGCTGCTCGTCTCCATCAGCATGCAAAGCGTCAGCGACATCAGGCCGGAAAGCTGCTGGTTGCGCAGACGGCGGCTCTTCTGCTGGTACAACGTATCCGCCATCTCCTTAAAGCAGGCAAACGCGCTGTTGTAGTGCTCCATGTAAACCAGTTCGGACATGTGCAGGTTCTGACGAATCAGCGTGTTCAGGCAAATATCCTGCGAGCGGCCGCTTTCCTTCTCTTCGACCAGCGCCGCGCTCTGCATCACCTTGCGATAAGCGGGATGCAGGCTCTCCGCGCCGCTCTGCACCGGGCTGACGCCGAAGCGGAAACGCTTTTGAAGCTGCACGCTCAAATCCATCGTCCAGCGCTCCACGGCCTTGGCCATGTTTTCATTCTCGTCCTTGACCGGCACGACGACGAGCAGGGCGAACTGGCACATCAGAAATTCCGCCTGCACATCCTTCATCTGTGTGCGGATGGATTCCTCGACCGCGTTGACCATGATGCGCTTGCGATAGAGATTTTCCTGCTCGCTGCCGTTTTCGCGCATCCATCGTCCGTTATCGGGATAGAGCACGATGAGCATGTATTTTTCTAGCAGCTTCGGAATGCCCAGCCGTTCTGACTGCTCCGAAGTGATGAGCGGCGTCTGCCCCAACGCCAGCTGCTCCAGATAGGCTCGACGCAGCTGGGAAAGCTGAGCCTCAATGGTCGCCTGATTGGAAAGCAGCTGCTGGTTGTAGCGCTGGATGGCATTAGCGATGCTTTGCAGATCGTCCTCCGTGGTTTCGGCGTTCGGGGCGATGCTGCTGCTGATTCTGGAAAGAGGGCGGAATACGCGGATGAGCATGTAAACGCCGATGGCGATGATAACAAGCAGCCCCAGCGCGGTGACGATCAGCAGAAGCCAAATCCACTCAGAAGAAACGACGCTGGTTGCACCTGTTTCGGCCAGAATGGCGACAGTTTGGAGGCCGTATTCGGGCAGGGTATGCCGCATCAGCGTGTAATCGCCGATATCCTCGATGGATGCGTCGCGCGTCAGCTCCTCCTGCGTAAGGCCGAGCGCGCCGAGGGAACGCGACGGGTCGCGCAGCAGCAGACCGCCATCCGGGAAAACGCAGACCATTTGCTTCAATAAATAAGAACGCCCGCTGTTATCCGCCAGCAGCGAATCGTTCAAGGCTTCATGCGTGACGCCACAGAGCAGCACAAGCCCGTCGTCGAGCACCCGCGTCAGGTAGAGCGCAGCGTTGGCGTGTTCGGCGGCGTGCCCTTCGGTCAGCGCGCCTTCCTCTGTGTTGAGCGACGAGATGCCGAGCAGGGCGCAAAGCTCCTCCTCCGAGGTGCACAGCGCCCCGACATGTCCGTTTGAAACGCAGGCAACGGCTACGCCCGTCTGCGGGTTATAGATCGCGCTTTCGCTGAACGACGAGCTGGCCATAATCAGCCCTTGCAGGCGGCCAAGGATTTTGTTGCCGTTTTTGTCCGTTGGAAAAGGGCTTTCGTCAAAGGTCAGCTTTACGCCGGGCTGTTTCAAATCGGCCAAAAAATCTGTCGCACTGGCCGTTTCCAGATAGGGTACCGCATAGATTGAGTTTTTGATGTTGCCAATCCACGCGTCTGAGCTGTCCAGCACCTCCTGAAAAGCCTGCGTGTTCACGTCAAAGCGAGCATGGTTTTCCTCGCGATAGCGCTGGGTGTTGCTTTTTTCCAGATGAAGCAGGCCCAGCATGGTAATCAGCAGCAGCACGCTAATGCCGATGGCGATGATGAGCAGGCAGACTTTTCTTCGATTGATTTTGATGGCCGCCGTTTCCGACGAATCGCGCTCCTTCGCACGCTTCATGAAGTTCTTCCTCCTACTGTGGCTTTTTGACATTGAACCGATCCGCGCAATTCGTCGCCGCGGCGGTTTTGATACTCACAGTATACCATAAAACCGTTCTGATTTCTTTATATCTTTTTTCAAAACGCATTTTGATAATGATGCAAAAAATGATTCATACTTGATTCGTTTTTTGCACGATGCGGTTTTCCCTGTAAAAGCAGCCCGAAAGGAAAGAAAAAAAAACGCCTTCGACGGCTCGAAAGGCATTTTTACTCCAAGGCGCTGCGGCCTGAAATCCAAAAGGAGGCAGAGGAGATTTTGTTTGAACGAAGAAGCTCGATTCGTTTCAAAATAAGGGGGACAGGTGTATATGGAGTGTGTCCGTTTCCCCTCTGCATGATCAGTATAAGTGCTTTGCACTGAATATACAAGAATCAAGAATTTCAGGCCAAAACAGGAAGAAAAAGATGAATAAAAAAAGAGAATTAGGGTATCAAATTCATATCTTCAAAGTTAATAGAGACAAACTGCGTCGGGCTGACGCCGAACTCTGTGAGTTCCCGTTCAATCAGTTCCAGCATGACCGATTTTCCGCAGCAGTGAATACCGATCATGGCCTTGATCAGCTCCGTCCCAATAAAAGGGCGAATGCGCTTCATATCAATTGTGATGAATTATTTGTGATTAATCAGCGGTTCCCTAAGAATATACATACTTGTACAAAAGATATTGCAGAGCCATTCGATCTAAAACAAGCTATCAAAATTCCGAATCTTTTATCTTCACAATATGCCATGTGACATGTGTGCAGTCAACATTAATTTTGACTTTTCTCCGGCATTTTTCTCGATAATCTTTTTGTGATGTGCATCTAGTTCACCATACATAATCTTGAAGATACTCTGGAAATACCGCAGTAATCGTGGTACAATAGAGGCAAGCTGATGCAACTGATCCATTTTGCCTGTGGCAACAATACGGCAAAACGCCAATCAGCAAATGAGCGAATAGACACAATAGAAGCATCAGCGATAATTTTTCTTGATTATATTAAACAATTCTAGTCAAGTTAATTTCTTGGTGAGCGAGTGGGAATAAGAATCGCCCGCCGAAAAGCGATGCAATAGCTGAGTTTTTCGGATTCTATTCCCGACTGTGGCAATGATTTGGCAACAGTTTTCATGATTCATAAAAGAGAGCTATCTGATTCAATGATTGAATCGGGTAGCTCTCTTTTCTATTTATCCTCGTTTTTTCTCATTTCCGCCACCAGCCAGTCGTTCAACTTTTGCGATGGTGCGACCTTCTAAAATGCCAACCATCCAACGAGCAGCGTTTAACATTGAATTATTCGTCGTTTCCCGTTAGCTCTTTTGTTTTCTCAATCCTACTAAAGTCCATCAAGGTGCCGTGCTCTATCTCGCCCTTGAAGATGATTTTCAGCGCATCCAAAGCCGAATGTTCATGATGTACGGCGTGGAGGACAGTGAAAAACTGTACTTTGCAACCGCCGCAAACAAGGTCGGTCAGGGATTGAACGACCAGCTTGAAAATTTCATCAAGGAACACGCCGATACGAAGCTCATTATCATCGACACGATGCAGAAAATCCGGGAGTTTGGCGGTGAAGCATACAGCTATGCCAGCGATTATGCGATCATTGGTCAGCTCAAACAGTTCGCAGACAAGCACGGTGTCTGTCTGCTCATCGTCCACCATACGCGCAAGCAGCCCGCCGAGGATTCATTCGACATGGTGTCTGGCACAAACGGTTTGTCCGGCAGCGCGGATGGCACGCTGCTGATGCAAAAGAAAAAGCGCACCGGGTTGGATGCGACGGTCGATGTGGTCGGGCGTGACCAGCAGGATCAGATCCTCTATCTGAAAAAAGACCCGCATACGCAAATTTGGAACTTGGAGCGAACGGAAAATAAGCCGTACAAAGAACCCCCAGACCTCATACTGAAAGCAGTTTCCGATCTGGTTTCTCCGCTTGTGCCGACTTGGATGGGCTCTCCCTCAGAACTCGCGTCCGCAGCCAACATCAACATGGCGGCAAACGCGCTGACCAAGTACCTGAATGTCAAGTACGGCAATCTACTGGACGAATACTCGATCCGATATGAAAACAAGGCCAAGCACGCCGGGCGTCAGGTTGTTCTGACCTTCACGCCTACGGGGGAATCGAAAAATAAATCATGAATCATAAGTGACGCGACGATAGCGACGGTCGCGCTCCGTGATCGGATAGGATGGATATCGGCAAAAAGATTTCCATGACGCAGGACGAAGCCGCGAAACTCAAAACGCTGGCGAAGGAAGGTGTTACTTCTCGCCCCAAGATCATCGACCTGACGCGGAGCTTAAAGCAGGAAAAACAAGCATCAGCGTTCTGGAAAAGCCGCTATGACGAGTTGCGCGAACAGACGAAGGATTACATCGCCGCCGTCAAGCACGCGCCGGAGGTTGTGAAGAACTTCCTGCAAGAGATCATGCAGAAACAAATGCAGGAGTTTAACCGCCGCGCCAGAGAACGAAAGAACAACCGAGAAGAACGATAAAGCATTTAAGGAGGAAACCATTATGGAAATTGTATCCGCTGCTTTTGATATGGATACTGCGTGCGTCAACGTCCCGATGGACAACGGGCAAAGCAGTACGGTGTGACCGAGCAGCTGAAAGCCGAAAACCAAATGGAATGGGTGCGTCAGATGAACGCTTGCAAGGTACAGGCAGAGGCGAGACCATCCCAAATTCTGTGTAAAGGCTGCAAGCAGCCCGGCTTCGCCGCCCTTGACATCCGGCTCCATCGGCGTTATGGTAGAGAAAAGGCGGCATCGGTCAAACCGCTGCCGCCTCATACCAGTTTCTGCTGTTTACACTCGCGGAGAACGTTTACACAAAATTCGGGATAGACCCATATTATAATGAGAAAAACGATCACGTTGCCGCAGAATACTTATCTCTGCTTGCGGCAATGCGCAATTTAGACCGGCTGGATGCATGTCGGCATTGCATTTCCAAGCAAGAGCCGATCGCGCTGGCTTATCCGCATATGCTCATCCAAAGAAAGCAAAGTCAAGCTCTTGCTTCCTTCGTCGGTGGTAATCACATATTTTTCATCAAAGAAAATATCCCTCGGCGTTTTTTGCGCGTATGGGTAAATGGAAGGTGCCGCCAACATTCCATCGTTTTGAATCTTCATAATGGCCAACACATTGCATTCTCTGCTGCTCACGCAGACATATCCTTTGCTGATTTTGATGGCGCTCGTTCGGAACGATTCTGAAAAATCCGCCGGTACGACCCGATGCGTTTGTTTGATCTGTCCATCCCGCAGGTCGATAACGAAAACATCGCCGCCCATTTCCGCATTGGCATACAGATACGGCGAACCGGGTTGATGCGCCAAATGACGAACGCCGCATCCATCCGGCATATGAATCTGACCACATTCCCCCAGTTTTCCGTCAGCCGGATTGAGTTCATACACGAAAATCGTATCCAGCCCCAAATCCGCAGAATATATCTTTTCGCCAATCACGAGGCACGAATGAACATGGGGGCCTTCCTGCCGCGTCGGATTTACGCCCTTGCCTTGATGACGAACCAAATCCGTTTGAACCACATTCATTCCGCTTTCATCCGCCCGATATACGCCAATCGTTCCATCCATGTAGTTGCTGACCAGAAGATATCGTGCGTCGGGCGTCATTTCCAAATGGCAAGGAGCGCTTCCGGCTAAAAGCCTTTCTTTCAAAAGCCACCCTTCTTCTGTTTTGATCATAACCGCAAGGCCGCCGTTCGGCACACGCTCTTCAACCGCGTACAGAACATGGCAATTCGGATGCAGATAAAGAAAGGACGGATTCTGAACCTGTCCATCTTCCCACAGCAGACGGAGCTTTTGCTTCTCTTCATCCAATTCCACACCGAAAATGCTGGGTTCTCCTTCCGGCGCATAGCTTCCGATTAGAAATTGCTTCATGGATTTTCCTCCTTGAATTCCAAAAGGCAGGCGCTGCTTCAATCCAGCAGCGTCCGCCCTGTTGTTGTTATGCCCTGACGCAGGTGCCGTCCGGCAGCCGGCATTTCAGCCAGAAATTATCTCTGAATGTCGGCGGATACTTTTTCGCCGCTTCCTCGTCGATATCTACGCCCAATCCCGGTTTGTCGTTCAAATAGATATACCCGTTTCTTGCTTCCGGCGCACCGGGGAAGACCTCTCGCTCTTCCGGCGTAAAACCAGAGAATTCCTGGACGCCGAAATTCGGAGAAACCAAATCCAGATGAATCTGTGCCGCCGCGCCAATCGCAGACAGATCGAACGGGCCGTGCCACGCCGTGCGCACACCATATACATCCGCAAAATGCGCCAGTTTGATGGCGGGCGTCAAACCGCCGATCATCGAAATATGGCAGCGAATGTAGTCAATATACCGCTTTTCAATGAGCCGCTTATACTCCATCGGGTTTACGAACAACTCGCCCATCGCCAGAGGCACCGCAGTCTGCTTCCTGATATATTCGAACCATTCGCCTTGTTCGGGCTGAAGCGCGTCCTCAAGGAAGAACAGCTTGTACGGCTCCAAGTCCTTAGCCAGCTGCAACGCCTGAATGCCCGTAAGCCTTTCGTGGACGTCATGCATGAACTCCACCTGATAACCAAACTTCCCGCGCATATGATCGATAAGCTCGACGGTGTTGCGCATATATTGCGCCGGATCATAATACGCGCCTTCAGGTGCGTTTTCCGTTTTGTGCATGGTATATGCATTTGCGCTGGAAGACTGCAACCCGTTTGTGTTGTTCATGATCCCCATATTTCCGCCATACGTGTTGCAGTGAACGCGAATATAACGATAGCCCTGATCCAGATAGTCTTGGATGCACTTCTCGACTTCTTCAAAGTTTCGCCCGTCCGCATGTCGATACGCGGCGACGCCTTCCCTGCACTTTCCGCCGAGCAATTCATATACGGGCATTCCTGCCATCTTTCCCTTGATGTCCCACAGGGCTTCGTCCACACCAGCTATCGCGTTGTTCAGAACGGGGCCGTTCCGCCAATACGAAAAGCTCATCATGTACTGCCACAGGTCATTGATCTGGTTCACTGCCTTGCCGACGAGAAGCGGCTTCAAGAAATCGTTAACCGCAGTCACAACGGCACTCCAGCGCTGCGTAAACGTCGCACAACCAACGCCGTAAAGACCGGGCTCCGACGTTTCAACCTTGACCACGACCAGCTCAGTGCCTCTGGGAGCCGTAACAATCGTTCGAATGTCTCTGATTGTAATCATATAATTTCCTCTCTCTATTTATCCGTTTCTGTCGCCTTACAGCGAAAATCCCTTGTTTTTTACAGGTTTTGCCACCGAACGCCATTCTCCCGGCTTTAGCCCTTCCGTAATCATTTCCGGCATGCCGGGCAGAATCAGGCCGCCGTCCACGCGGAGCGTCGTTCCCGTGATATACGATGCTTTATCCGAAGCGAGAAATGCGACTGCGTGGCCAATGTCTTCCGGCAAACCAGAGCGACCAAGCGCAATGCGGTTTCCAAGCTCATCCCAGAAATCCGCCATCGCGACGTTTCCGCCTTCGATCAGTTCTTCTCTCGTTCGGATGCGAATCGCGCCCGGCGCGACGTTGTTGATGCGTATTCCGTATTGAGACACATCCAGCGCAAAAGAACAGATGGCACGATTCAATCCGGCCTTCAGACCGCCGTACAGGCCATCCTCCGGATAAGACTGTTCGCCGCGCGAGGATGTAATATTGATAATGCTTCCCTTGGTTCCGCTGGCAATCATATAGTTGGCAGCTTCCCTCATCATCAAAATATAGTTTTTGAAATCCAGATTGATCAGCAAATCCAGCGTTTCTTCCTTGATTTCCTGAAGCGATTCGAAAATCGTCAATCCGGCGTTGTTGACCAGCAGATCCAGTCCACCGAGATCCGCCACGGCTCGATCAAAGAGGGCTTTGCCCGCGCCTTTTTCCTGAAGCGCAGCCTGATAGGCAAAGCATCTCGTGTGATACGTTTCGCGAATTTGTTCCGCGACCTTCTCCGCTTCTTCTTTTTTGCTGGCATATGAAATCGCCAGATCATATCCCTCTGCGGCCAGGCACATCGCGATGCCTTTTCCGATTCCGCGGCTCGCACCGGTTACGATTGCCTTTTTGCTCATGTTGTTCCTCCGTTATGATTCAAAAGTCCATTGTCTTGTATACGTCTGCGTTTCCCCCGGATTCACGCAAATTTTGCAATAAACTTCGGGGCAGATGCAGTGCTCTATGCCCCACAGCACCAGCCTCCAGGGTTTGAAATCCATCTTTTCCTGAATGGATACGGCACAATCGTCGCGGAAAAGCCTCCAGCTATAAGACGGCAGATCCGCAATTTTCTCGGCCGGCGTTGTTTTGTGATAGGCTTTTCCGTCCATACCGTCCGTCCAAATCACCGTCTGCCCCTCTACGCGAACGCTGCTTTCCGCGCGTGCCGTATAATCCGACTGAAGAACAAACCGTTCCGGCAGTTGGGCTATGGTTTGGTCAAAAGGAATTTCCAAACGATAGCCTTTTTGAACAGGCAGATCGTCAATCGCCACAAAATTGTGTTGATACTCGGAAAATTCCGCGCGGACTGAACCCGTATTCCGGATTTCCGTTTGCAGGTGAATTTCGTTTCCCCGCAAGCTTAATCGACGGATGATTTTCAATGAAATGCCCAGGCATTCCGGCTGTTCCTCCGTGAATTCAATCCAGTCCGGTCCGCAGGCCCATTTCTTGGGATAGCGCGCAATCTCATAGTGCTTCCACATGTCGTAGGGCCGGTTATCCTCAATCTGCGTCATCAATCCCACGCCCGGTTTGGGGAAAAGCTCCCCTTTCCGCGCTTTGCGGGCCACGTCGTTCATATCAAATTCGGCATTCAGCCCGAATCCCCAACAGGTTACCCTCGAAGCAATTTTTTGTTCCGGCTGACAGAACGTATGCTCTCCGTCCAGCAAGACCTGTTCTACGACGCAGCTGCTGTCAAATCGTTCGCTTTCCGGCTGACTGCCGGGCAGGCGAATCGTCACTTCCAGCCGCTTATTTTTCAGCACCTGTCTGTTTACCATAGCGCTCTACCTCACGACGCGATTGCAGCGCGCATCACATTCTCCTGCGTAATATCCTCTCCGACAAATTCGCCCGTGATTTTTCCGTTGCTGAGCACCAGACAGCGGTCGCTCATCGCGCACAGCTCGCTCATATCCGAAGAAATCAGCACAATCGCCATGCCCTGCTGCGCCAGCTCACCCATAATGGTATAGATTTCCGCCTTCGCGCCGACGTCGATGCCCTTCGTCGGTTCATCCATAATCAGAATTTTAGGCGTATCCAAGAGCCATTTGCCCAGAACCACTTTTTGCTGATTGCCGCCGGACAGGTTGATGATCTGCGTCCTCATAGAAGGCGCTTTAACGCGAAGCCTGTCAAATATTTTCTGCGCGATTTCATCTTCGGATTTTTTATTGATCAGCGCGCCGCCGGGCAGCTTATCCAGCATGCAAAGCGTCAGATTGTGGCAGATGGAGAACACGGGAACAAATCCGGATTTGCGCCTTTCTTCCGTCAGGAAACCCAATCCTTGCTTGATCGCGTCGCCCGGAGAATGGATATTCACTTCTTTTCCTTCGACAAAGACCTGTTTTTTTACGCCCTTGTCCGTCTGGCCGAATATCGCGCTGAGCGATTCGCTTCTGCCTGCGCCAACCAGACCGCCGAACCCCAGAATTTCGCCTTTATGCAGCGTAAAACCGATATCGTCAACGATGTTCTTGCCCTTGATGTTCGGGTGCGGAACGCTCAGATGTTCCACCCGAAGGATTTCTTCGCCCTGATCTACATGAATCTTCGGGTACTGGTTTTCAACCTTGCGGCCGACCATCTGTTCGACCAGATCGTTCTCGGTGACGTCCGAAATCAAATTCACCGATACGAAAGCGCCGTCGCGCATTACCGTCACGCGGTCTGCCATGCGATAGACTTCATCCAGTTTATGCGTAATAAACAGGGTCGCCACGCCCGATTTCTTCAACTGACGAATCATTCGGAACAGCGTTTCCGTTTCATTGTCCGTCAGGGAGGATGTCGGCTCGTCCAGCACAATGATTTTCGGCTTTTTGATCACGGCGCGCATGATGGCCAGCATCTGGAGTTGACCGCTGTTGAGCATGCCGGCCGGCGTTCTGGGATCAATATGCCCCATGTCAACCGATTCAAGGATCTTCCGGGTATCGGCATACAGCTTCTTCCAGTCAACAAACGCACCGTTTCCCGGAAGATTTCCAACATACAGGTTTTCGGCAACGCTCGACACCAGAATCATGTTCAATTCCTGATAGACCATTTCAATCCCGCATCTTTCAGCGTCTGAAATGCAGGAAAATTCTTCGCGCTTCCCGTTAATCCAAATTTCGCCCTCGTATTCCTTATGTGAATAGCTGCCGGAGAGAACCTTCATCAGCGTGGACTTTCCTGCGCCGTTTTCGCCGCAGATGGCCATCACTTCGCCCTTTTCAACGGCTATGGAAACTTCCTTCAATGCAATAACGCCGGGAAAGCGTTTCGTAACGTTTTTCATCTCCAGGACGACTTCGCTCATTCTCTCATCTCCTTTTTTTCATGTCACACTCACGCATTCAAGCTGCGCTGGCGATAGCGATCGATGAACAGCGAGACAATCAGAATGAAACCGAAGACAAATGCCTGCCAATAGGCGGAAACGCCGAGCATGATCAGAACATTTGTAATCATCGCCATCAGAACAGAGCCAATCACCGTGCCGACGATGGTTCCGACGCCGCCCATCATGGATGTGCCGCCGACGATAACCGCCGCGATGATGTTCATTTCAGAGCCCGTGCCAATCGCCGGCTGGACGGTCGCGAAGCGCGCGCCGTAAATCACACCGGCAAAGCAGGCCATCACGGAGACGAACACATAGGTCAAAATCTTCATTTTATCCACATTGATGCCCGCCAGTCTCGCGGTTTCCTCATTGCCGCCGACCGCCAGAATTTTTCTTCCTAATTTCGATCGTGTGAGGATGATATGACCGATCAACGCGATGATGACGGCGTAAACAATCGGAATCGGAACCACCTTGCCAATGCGGAGCTGGCCGATTCGGGTATACTCCTTTGCAAAGTTGGAGATGGAAAGGCCGCTCGTCCACACGTTGATGATGCCGTTGAGGCAATACTGCGTGCCCAGCGTAAGAATAAAGCCCGGCAGCTTGAATTTTACGATGCATACGCCGTTCATCAAGCCAATCAGCAGGCCGACCGCAAGCGCCAGCAGAATCGCCACCGGAATGCTGCATCCGGCTTTAAGCGCCTTGCCGCAGACAACGCCGCCGATGCTGGTTGCAGCACCCAGAGACAGGTCGATGCCGCCGGCGCAGAGCAGGAAAGTCATGGGCACGGCAATCATGATCCAGAAGGACGCCGTGCGGAGAACATCCATCAAATTGTTGAGGCCAAAGAAGTTTTTATTGACAAAGCTCACAATGACCATCAGGATGATCAGCGGAATGGCTGCGCCCGCTTCTTTCTGCGATAAAACGATCTTAAAAACATTCTTTTTTGATTTGTTAGGCATGTGTTCGCTCCCCTTATTGCAAGAATAACGGCCCGCGGGCCGCCCAAGAGGCCTTACGCGGGCCGTTGTCTGTCTACATCCGTTTCTCAGACATCCGAATAGATTGATTCCGTCCGATTATTCGAGCGAAATACCGGCTTCAGCGGCATGCGCATCAACATCTTCCGGCAGGATGGCGATCGTCGGAATGCCCTGATTGTATTCGACTTCCTCGCCGTTTCGAACCTGCTCAGCGACCTTCACGCAATGCTTGCCGATCTCATACCACTGCTGCGCAATGGTGGCGTCCAGCGTGCCGTTCTTGACGCAGAGCAGAACCTCGGCGCCGTCGTCGATACCAAGCCCGTAGAAATCATCTTCGATGCCGTAATCGCTGATGAAGGAGGCTGCGCCGATGCCGACATAGCTGTCAAAGGAAACAACGGCGTTCAGTTCGGGATTCGCAATGTAGAGCGCGGAGAGCTTATCGGCCGCCGTGGAAGCGACGGAATTGTTCTCAAATCGATCAACAACAACCGCATCCGGGCGAATTTCCGCCAGACGATCGATGAAGGCCTGAACCTGAATGTTCTGCATCTCGTTGGCGAGGAGCGTCTGACCGGCCGCAACGTGAATCGGCTTATCGCCCATCAATTTCACCAGCGTATCGGCCGTATTCGCGCCCAGCTGGGCAGCGTCCGTTCCGACCAGAGCGGACGTGTATCCCTCCAGACCGGCGGCTGCGCCAATCAGCGTCACTCCTGCATCCTTGGCACGCTGAAGCACTTCCTGAAACAAGCCGGTGTCGGACACACAGACAGCCAGAACATCAGCGCCGTCGTTCAGCGCCGTTTCAGTCAACTGAACCATTGCGGTATAATCGTTCGCCGTGGAAGGCGCCAGATAATGACCTTCCCAGCCGAGTTCTTCGCAGGCCTCCATGAAGCCATCCTCAAAACGTCCCCACGCTGCGCCGCCGGACATAACGGTGACAGCATACGCCTTGACAGGGCCTTCTGCCGCGGCCAGCGTGCCGAGCGACAGAACCAACGCGATCGCGATGACCAAAGTAACCAGTTTCTTCATGATGAGATGTCCCCTTTCTTTTTTTGATACCTTTTTTCTCGTCCAAAGGTATCTCTTTACTCGCATTATACATCTCTTTTTCGCGTTTTGCAATAGGGATGTTTATGTTTTTTGGCATTTTTTGCGATTCCAGACAGCGTATTTTTGACATTTCTGTTTTATTCTGTTGAATTATAAAGCATTTAACGCTTCTTCACCCAGGCTTTTTTTGTCAAATTTTCTTGCCAGCCTCCACAATTCATCTCTTTTTTCATTAAAACCCGTTGATTTTTTTCAGAATTCATCTTATAATGATTCTAAGAAAAGACGGGGCGTGATTTCTATGGCCAAGAAATACCAAGATGTTTATTGTCAGTTAAAAGCCGATATTTACACCAAATATCCGCTCGGTTCCTTCCTGCCGCCCGAACTGGAACTGATGCAGATTTACAACACGAGCCGTACAACCATTCGCCGGGCAGTCTCCATTTTAAGGGATGAACACATTCTGGATGTGCGTCAGGGGCGCGGCACACAGGTTCTTCTGGAAAATTATTCCTACCAGAAAGACCCGCCTTTTTTCCACAATGTCAGCGGCATCGAATCGAACTACCTGATCGGTCAGAAGGATAACCATTTTAAGGTTGAAGGCTGCATCGTGGATATTGTTCCCGCCACAAAGGATATTTCCAATCATCTGAATATCCCGATGGGCACGCTGGTCTATCGTCTGGAACGGATTCACGTTCTTAACGACATTCCGTATTCATTCGTCAAAGACTATATTCGCTGCGACTTGACGCCGGGGTTGGAACAATATTCCGGCCAAAGCGACAAGATCGGCAATTTGTATCGTCTGATGCAGGCGAAATACGGCATTGTTTTCGCCACTGGCAAGGAAAACATTTCCGCGCAGTTATGCAGTTTGTTCGATTCCAAAATACTGGGCACAAAACCCGGCATGCCTCTGCTGTATTTACAGCGAACCGCTTTCACCACGACGCACGAGGTCATGGAATATGCCGAAAGGCTGATTCGTCCGGACATCCTCAATTTTGAAGTCACCATGATCGGAGCTCCGACCATTGACCTGCCCGCGCTGAAACTCGACGATTGATTCAAGGAGGTTATTTCCAATGAGAGGTTTTGGCATCTGGAAAATTGACGATGGCATCTACGACATCCTAGACGAAGGAAACAGCTCGTTTTACATCGTTGAGGGCGAAGATCGAGCCGCCGTCATCGACACCGGCATCTCGCCCGGTCAAAAAATTCTGCCCCTGATCCGCAAATACACGAGCAAACCCCTGATTCTCGTCCTTACCCACGCGCATATCGATCACTGGTATCATATGGATGAATTCGAAACCGTCTATATGTGCCATCGAGAATTTGAAGTCGGCGCGGACGCCCTTCGCGACATGATGGCCGATAAAGAGCTTCATCCCGAACGAACCCTTGATATTCGCACCGATACGCGCATCGAGCTTGGAGGCACTTCGCTCTCCATCTGCGAGGTGCCAGGGCATACGCCGGGCAGCGTCGTGGTGCTCGACGAGCGCTCCAACCGCTTGTTTACAGGCGATGCCATCGGCAGCGGCTATGGCGTTTGGATGCAAACGCCGACAGCCGTTCCGCTGGAAACCTATTATGAAAGCCTTGTGCATCTGTTGAAATGGCTCGTGGATCGCGGCGGACGCATGACTTTCCACGGCGGGCATCGTTATCAAATGTTTCAATCCACACATGTACCGTCGTTTAATCCGCCCAGTTTGGGGCTTCTGTGCGATTTGATCGATCTCGTTGATCAAATCGTTCATGGCAAAATCGTCGGAAGAATCAGCAATGTCGATAACATCATGGAACTCGAACCCGTTTTATATGCCGCTTATGGCCGCGCAGAGATTCAATATAAGGCTTCCAATATCAGAATCTGACAAACGAAGATATCCTTCTATACGGTTTCTGTTCGTCAGGCCAGAGGTTTGCCCGTGGTTAGTCTGTTCCCACATCCGGCTTCCTTCAGATTCCGCCTCACGACGGACACCCTTGCCTTCGGCTATCTCCTTCCCGCTACCGGGCGGATTCGGGTCTTTCACCCTCTAGAATCGTGCGCCGCCGGACGCACCCAAACCGGGGTTGTCTCACTAAAAAGAGGCAACTCCTTTTTGGTACAAAAAAGCATTCGGACTATGAAAATCCGAATGCTTGCGGTAGAATGTAACTACCATGAAAACAAACTTGCCGCAGACAGATTATACAGCAATGACGAATGGATTTCAACTGATCATGCCGCTGGACTGCGAAGTAAACATCGAGAAGGATGCACCGGTGAGACTGCTCAACCCCGTCATGGAAAGGATGGATCAACACCGCCGTATCCGGACGTCAAGGGTAAAGGCTGCAAGCAGCCCGGCTTCGGTCAGACCGCTGCCGCCTCATACCAGTTTCTGCTGTTTGCACCCGCGGAGAACGTTTACACAAAATTCGGGATAGACCCACTTCTATTTGCCAGCAGGTTATTTTTTTAGCCTACGTTCCGGCATTTCAATCATTTTTCCTTTCATTTTTCTGCTTTTTTCGTATCAGTTGTTATCAGTGGCTTGCAGATCCTTTGTGCTGGCTACAAATTGGCTACAAAAATTCCAAAGACGCTATAGAAAACAAATAATAGGTGAATCAGATAGACAAAAAACGAATTAAAAGCGCGTATTATCATTCGCTGTTAAGGTCTTGAGCTTGAATGGGAATAATCAAATCCCCGTCAATTCATCCAGGAAATTCCAGTTATTTCTGAATTTCCTGGATTTTTTGTCGCTTGGTGGCTACAAATTGGCTACATTTCGCGTTTTCGTCGCCGAGAAAATGTAGCCAGAAACCTCACAGGCTATCCAGACGATTGGCTACTTCCACCTGCTTGTTGGGGTACAGGTGACTGTACGTGTCCATCGTTGTCTGTACCTTTTCATGTCCGAGCCGCTCCGCGATCAGCAGTGGAGAGAAGCCCATCTCCACCAGCAGGCTGGCGTGGCTGTGCCGAATGTCATGCACCCGTATCCGCTTCACGCCCGAAGCCTTGCAGTCATACTCCATTTCGTGGTATAGAAAGCTCTTGGTGTAGGGAAAGAGCCTGTCGTCCTTTTGCAGCCCGTAGCAATGGGACATATACTCCTGCAAACAGTTGCAAAGGCCGTCGGGAATAGGGATAGTACGGATGCTTTTCGGTGTTTTCGGAGTGGTGATAATATCCTCTTTGCCGAGACGCTGATAGCTCTTGTTTACCGTCAGGGTTTTCTTTTCAAAGTCGATGTCCGACGGCATAAGCGCCAATAACTCTCCCTCGCGGATTCCGGTGAAGTATAGTGTCATAAATACCGCGTAGCTGGCAGATCGGTCTTTCATGACCTCAATGAATTTCTGAAACTCCTGCCTTGTCCAGAACAGCATCTCATCGGCGTGTTTCTTACCCATACTTCCCGCTTTGTGGCATGGATTCTCTTTCAGTCCATAGTACTTGACTGCGTAGTTGAAAATTGCCGTAAGCTGGTTATTGATGCACTTGAGATAGGTTTGAGAGTAGGGCTTGCCGCTTTCATCGCGGTAGCTGGTCAGAGAGTTCTGCCACTGGCGCACATGGGTAGGCTTGATCTCGTTCAGCGGGATTTTCTTGAAGAAGGGTGTCACCTTCAGGTCGATCAGCCATTTCTTGCTGGCGACGGTGGAAGGCTTGAGGCGGTGTTCCATATCTCTGACGTACAATTCAATGAAATCTCCGAAGTTCATGCCGAGACTGCCTGTGGATTGGCTGATGAAGTCACGTTCCCATTGAAGGGCTTCCTTTTTGGTGGCGAAACCGCGCTTCTTTTTATGGATGGTCTTGCCCGTCCAGTCCGTTACCCGGATCTGAGACATCCAGCGACCGGTGTCGCCGTCTTTTGTTACTGATATTTTTACTTCCTTCCCTCAAGAATCAGGCTTTGATAGGGTTATTTACTCATTGCTCTCGTTTTTACCGTATTCCTTTTCCATAAGCTCCGTTCGTCTTGCAATCAGTTCGTCACGATCAAGTTCTTCCGGCTCTGTGCATTTGACCGCGTTCGCGGCATAGTATGCAAGCGTCTGCTCCTTCCAGCGCTTATATGCTGCCTGCGTGGAGTTATAGGCGCGAAGCTCGCTGCGCTCGTCCTCCCACTGTTCAAGGAACAGGCACATATCCGCGTTGAACTCCGCCGTGCTCTTTCCATCAAAGGAAATCGAGCACTCCCATTGCTTGCTGCGGGGCGGCTTCTGCACATTGATCTTGAAGTCAATGCCCTCTACCGTTTCCATCTTAAAGAGGAAGTCCATCACGTCGGCAAGCGTCCTGATCTGTGTCGTGCTGGATTCATACCCAAGAATATAGGTTGAGGTCGTGTCCAGCAGGTCTGCGATCTGATTGACAACGGCAATCGACACTTCAATCTCTCCGGTTTCGTACTTCTGTACGGTGCGGAGAGATTTTTTCAGCATTTGTGCCAGCTCGGTCTGGTTCAGCCCTTTGCGTTTTCGGAGCTGCTTGATTCTCTGCCCAATGGCGGGATAATCGAAATTGTCCATGTCTGATTCACCTCGTCCATATCATACCCCAGAATAAAGTGAATTACAAGTACATATTTTTATTTCGCAAAGGCTTGACAGACGTACCTTGTATGCGTATAATAAACATGTACTTATAATACGCTTTTCGTCAGAGTTGGCAGAGTTAAAATGAACGAAAGATGCGTAATCCAAAAAACTTTGAAACAGGATGTACTATGAGAGCACAATTTATCACAGCGGCAGAGGTGGCGGAGATCATGGGCATCAGCCGCAGCAAGGCGTATCAGATTGTCCGGGAAATGAACAGAGAGCTGAAATCCCAGGGCTATCTGACCGTAGCCGGAAAATGCCCCGACCAGTATTTCAAGCAGAAGTTCTACGGCTTCCAGATTCCCGGAGGTGAGCGAAATGACGGGAAATGAGAAAACGACCGCCCTCATCCCATCTGTTGGCGCAGATGGAGGACAGCCGCCTCACGATTCAACTAACCAGAGCATACCACATGAAACCTGCGAAAGCAATCCCCCAGAGGAAAATATTGAGGAAATACGTGAGAAAATCCGGCGCATGAACGATCCGCGTTATCTTCATACGGTTTCCATGACAGAGCTGTATCAGACCGCCTACAAGAGCAGGCCGCCCATCATCGACGGCTTGCTCTACGCGGGAGCGTATATCCTCGCAGGAGCGCCCAAAATCGGAAAAACATTTCTGGTAGCGCAACTTGCCTACCATGTCAGCACAGGGCAAAGGCTGTAGGGCTATGAAGTCCATCAGGGTACGGTTCTGTACCTTGCACTGGAGGATGATTTCCAGAGAATCCAGAGCCGGATGTTTATGATGTACGGCGCGGCGGATACCGCCAGCCTGCATTTTGCAACGGCAGCAAACAAAATCGGAAACGTTCTTGACGAGCAGCTTGAGAATTTCATAAAGGAACACCCCGACACGAAGCTGGTTATCATTGACACCATGCAGAAGATCAAAGAAGCTGGCGGCGAGGCTTACAGCTACGCCAGCGACTATGAGATCATCGGCAAGCTCAAGCGTTTTGCGGACAGACACAGCATTTGCATCGTTACCGTCCATCATACAAGAAAGCAGCCAGCCGGGGACAGCTTTGAAACGATCTCCGGCACAACAGGACTTCTCGGTTGTGCAGACGGAGCACTCCTGATGCAGAAGAAGAAACGGACTGCATTGGAGGCCACGGTCGATGCGGTGGGGCAAGATCAACAGGATCAGATTCTATATCTGAAAAAAGATGCCGACACGCAGATATGGAGCCTTGAACGGACAGAGAACGAGCCGTATCAGGAGCCGCCCGACCCGGTATTGGATACGGTTTCCCAGCTTGTTTCCTCCGAAAGCAGAGAATGGACAGGCAGTCCGACCGAGCTTGCGGAGACGGTCAACACAGGCATGGCAGCAAACGCTCTCACCAAATACCTGAACGTTAAATCCGGCAGGCTACTGGACGAGTATCATGTGAAGTACGAGAACAGAGCAAAACACTCCGGGCGGCATGTGAAACTCACCTATATGGTAATTGACAATGTAGAGTACGAAGTAATCGAATGAGGACGGCGCGACGGCTGTAACGGTGAAAATGATACTGTCAGATCAACCGTCGCTATCGTTGCGACCGTTGCGGATAGGAAAGGATGGGAAAATGAAAAGCGTACAAATCCCCTAAGCCTATGAGAACAGGACTTACCAAGCAGGAAAAGACCACCGAAATCTATTTTGACGAGAAAGACCCCACCATCTTCATCCGCACCCACAACACCGACCTCAAAAACAGGCTGACCGCATACAGCCGCAAACGCCCTGCCGTCTGCAAGCTGACGGACGTAGACCCGGACACGGACTGCAAGGAATTTGAGATTGAAAAGGGACGCTTCTCTTTCCGGCTGACCGCCCCATACAGAGAGGAACGCCGCAGGGCGGCAAGCGAAGCGGCGAAGAAAAACAGCGTAAACGGCATGGGTAGAAGCGTTCACAAAAATCTGCTATAATTTTTTGAGGAAATTTTGAAAACCGTGAAACCAAATCCGATTTTTGTCGGGATATATAGTGAAGGCACCTGACAGCAGACGAGAAAGGAGGTTCGCCCATGCAGGATGAAATGATTGTTGACTTATACTGGAAAAGAGATGAGAGTGCCATCAGCGAAACGGAGCGGAAATATGGGCGGTATCTTTCAAAGATCGCCTACAATATCCTCTCCGACTGGGAGGACAGCAAGGAAACCGTCAACGACACCTACTTAAAGGCATGGAACTCCATGCCGACGCACAAGCCCGGTGTTCTCTCCACCTATTTAGGAAAAATCACGCGACAGCTATCCATTGATGCATTTCGCACACGCAACAGGGATAAACGGAAGCACTCGGAATATGCAGTCTCTCTTTCCGAGCTGGAGGATTGTATTTCCGGCAGCGAAACCACGGAGCAGAGCATAGAATTGAAACTGCTTGCGGAAGCAATCAATACCTATCTCTACACGCTCCCGGCAGAAGCACGAAACACGTTTGTCGGCAGATACTACTTTGCGGATCCTATCCGGGAAATCGCAGACTACTACGGCATGAGTGAACCAAAGTCAAGAGTATGCTCTACCGAACAAGGCAGGGACTAAAAAAATATTTGGAAAAGGAGGGCTATGAGCTATGAAGAAAGAACACATCAGTGACGCTTTGAATATGCTGAACGATGATATTATCGAGGAAACCAACAATGTCCGCACCAATGCGAAGCCGACGCGCAAGTGGGTCAAATGGGGAGCTGTTGCAGCCTGCCTGTGTCTGCTTGTTGCTACGATTCCTATTTTCCTGAATAAGCCAGAAACGCCCAAAACAGGGCGTGACCTTGAGAACGACACAACGGCTAGGCCTTCACATATCATAGTTGAAAATAGGACGTTTTATATATCCCCTTATCTTTCTGCCAGTGATAAACTACCCGACGGGTTCAAGGAAGCAGGTAAGGCAAATGTTGGAGGTTTTGAAAACTGTCCGTATTTCCTAAACCCAGCCATTCCTGAATGGGTATATGTCTATCATGAGGTCAGAACCGATGGAACAGTTGATTTGACAGGAACTCTTACACGTACAGAGCCTCATTCCGCTTATGTCCGTTATGTTGACGAACGCTTACGC
>OLRJ01000464.1_pt1 | contig 41707 bp, 35 predicted proteins | sample 1672741 | NCBI WGS metagenome assembly OLRJ01 (sample SAMEA3136719, study PRJEB25190) | human gut metagenome | biome: human gut; feature: human-associated habitat; material: faeces | place: Austria | collected 2013 | reverse complement strand
TCGGCACCAACGGCTTGGGCTCGTGCGCCACGCAGTACGCCTCTGAATACATGGACGTCACCGTATGGCGCGACGGCAACAAGTACTCTTTGCATTTCAAGAAGGGCAAGGTCGTCGGCGCCAAGAAAAAGGCGCTCGAGGTTGAGCCTTCAAGCGAGAAGCGGACGGGTACCACCATCAAATGGCGTCCCGACCTCGAGGTTTTCACCTCTATCGACATCCCTGCCGAGTGGTATCGCGAGACCATGCGCCGTCAGGCGGTCGTCAACGCCAACGTCACCTTCCGTCTGCGCCTCGAGGGACCTGAGGGTTTCACGGAAGAAGACTTCTGCTATCCCAAGGGCATCGAGGACTACGTTCTCGAAAAGGTAGGCTCCGAGTATCTGACCGAGCCCTTCTTCATCCAAGCAGACCGCCGTGGCCGCGATCGCGACGACCTGCCCGACTACAACGTCAAGATCACTGCGTGCCTGTGCTTCTCCCGTACCTTCCAGATGCAGGAGTATTACCACAACTCGTCGTGGCTCGAAAACGGCGGTTCGCCCGAAAAGGCCGCTCGCAGCGCACTGACCAGCGCACTTGATGCCTATATCAAGTCGCAGGACAAGTACACCAAAAACGAGTCCGCTATCAAATGGCAGGACGTGCAGGACTGCCTCGTGCTCGTGACGAACTGCTTCTCAACGCAGACCTCCTACGAGAACCAGACGAAGAAGGCCATCAACAACCGCTTTATCCAGCAGGCCATGACGGCGTTTTTCAAGGAGCGCCTCACGACCTATCTCATCGAGAACAAAGACGCTGCGGGCAAGATCGTCGATCAGGTGCTCATCAACAAGCGCTCGCGCGAGAACGCGGAGAAAACCCGCCAGAGCATCAAGACCAACCTGCAGCAGAAGACCGACATGGCCAATCGCGTGCAGAAGTTCATCGACTGCCGCTCGAAGGACAAGGGCCGCCGCGAGATCTACATCGTAGAGGGCGATTCGGCGGCGGGCGCCATCCGCACCTCGCGCGATGCCGAGTTCCAGGGCGTCATGCCTGTTCGAGGCAAGATCTTGAACTGCCTCAAGGAAGACTACCCGCGCATCTTCAAGTCCGACATCATTATGGACCTGCTGCGCGTTTTAGGCTGCGGCGTCGAGGTTAAAGACAAGCGCATGAAGAACCTCGGCACCTTCGATTTGGAAAACCTCAACTGGAGCAAGGTCATTATCTGCACGGATGCCGATGTCGACGGCTACCACATCCGCACGCTTTTCCTCACGATGCTCTATCGGCTCGTGCCGACGCTTATCGACGAGGGCTTTGTCTACATCGCCGAGTCGCCGCTCTACGAGATCAACTGCAAGGAAAAGACCTACTTCGCCTACACCGAGCTCGAGAAGAACAACATCTTGAAGGAAATCGGCGACCAGAAGTGCTCGATCAACCGCTCGAAGGGTCTTGGCGAGAACGACCCCGACATGATGTGGCTCACCACCATGAACCCCGAAACGCGCCGCTTGATCAAGGTGGAGCCTGAGGACGTCACCATCATGGAGAGCATGTTCAACCTCTTGCTCGGCAACGATGACGAAGGCCGAAAAAGGCATATCGCCGAGCACGGCAAGGAATACCTCGACCAGCTTGACCTGCAGTAACGCCGTTTGAAAACCACCCGAACCGCCCTGCGGTTCGATAGAGGAGCCCGACACACGCACCAAGGGGAGACCGTGGCAAAGAAGAAGACCAAAACCGCACCGAAGAAAAAGCATGTGGACAATCCCAACGTGATAGGCCTGCACTCCGAGGTAACGGAACAGCCCATCACGCAGACTCTCGAGCAGAACTACATGCCCTACGCCATGAGCACCAACGTGTCCCGCGCATTCCCGGAAATCGACGGCTTCAAGCCCTCGCACCGCAAGCTGCTCTACACTATGTACAAGATGGGCCTTTTGAACGGCGCGCGCCAGAAGAGCGCGAACATCGTCGGCCAGACGATGAAGCTCAACCCGCATGGCGACGCCGCCATCTACGAGACCATGGTGCGCTTGGCAACGGGAAATGAGGCGCTCCTCGCTCCGTTCGTCGAGTCCAAGGGCAACTTCGGCAAGTATTATTCCGGCGACTTGAGCTATGCGGCCTCGCGTTACACCGAAGCCAAGCTCTCGCCGATCTGCGCCGAGATCTTCAAGGACATCGATAAGGACCCTGTCGACTTTGTCGACAGCTACGACGGTGCCATGAAGGAGCCGCGCCTTCTGCCCACTACGTTCCCCAACATCCTTGTGTCTGCCAACAAGGGCATCGGTGTCGCGATGGCGTCCGACATCTGCGGGTTCAACCTGAACGAAGTGTGCACGGCAACCATGCACTTCCTTCGCGATCCCGACTGCGACCTGCTAGAATACATGCCCGCGCCCGACTTCTCCACCGGAGGCGAGATCGTCTACCGCCGCGAGGAGATGGAGCGCATCGTCAACACGGGTACCGGCAGCTTCCAGATTCGCTCGCGCTGGCGCTACCTGCCCGACGAGCGCATCATCGAGGTGTACGAAATTCCGTACACGACCAAGACCGACGTCATCATCGAGCGCATCGTGAAGCTTTCCAAGGAGGGCAAGGTGCGCGAGATCGCCGACATCCGCGACGAGACCGACCTTTCCGGCCTCCGCATCGCGATCGACCTGAAAAGGGGCGTCGACCCCGAGCAGCTCATGGCGAAGCTCTTCCGCTCTACCACGCTGCAGGATTCCTTCGCGTGCAACTTCAATGTGCTTGTCGACGGCTATCCGCGCGTCATGGGTGTGCGTGAGATCCTGCACGAGTGGGTCGCGTGGCGCGTCGAGTCGACTCGTCGCCGCATGAACTTCGATCTGACGAAGAAGACCGATCGCCTGCATCTGCTGCACGGTCTCGAGGCGATCCTGCTCGACATCGACAAGGCCATCGCAATCATCCGCGGCACGAAGCTTGAAGCCGACGTTGTCCCCAACCTTATGAAAGGCTTCGGGATTGACCAGGTCCAGGCCGAGTTTGTGGCGGAAATCAAGCTGCGCAACATCAACGAGGAATACATCATGAACCGCACGCGGGACATCGAGAAGCTCGAGGGCGACATCGCCGAGCTCAACGATATCCTCGCTAGCGAGGAGAGAATCAAGGACGTCATCCACGACGAGCTGGCCGCGGTGAACAAGAAGTACGTCATGCCGCGCAAGACCGGCCTCGTCGAGCCTTCCGAGATCGTAGAAGTGAACCTTGAGCCCGAGGTTGAGGAATACCCCGTCACCATGATGCTCTCGCGCGACGGCTACCTGAAGAAGATGACCGACCGCGTGCTGCGCAAGGCCGCGACGCTGAAGTACAAGGACGGCGACGAGCCCTTCATCGAGTTCGACTCCTCCAACACCCACGACCTGCTCGTGTTCACTAACCACTGCCAGGTCTACAAGTGTAAGGTCGCTGCGTTCGACGACACCAAGTCGGCGCAGCTGGGGTCGTATCTGCCCACCGATCTGGAGATGGACGACGGCGAGGTTGTGACCTGGGTCATCGATCCCGAAGACTACAAGGCTGACGCGCTGTTCGTCTTCGAGAACGGCCGTGTCGCGCGCGTCGCGCTGTCCGGGTACGCCACCAAGACGAACCGCAAACGCTTGAAGAACGCGATTTACGGCGGAGCCAAGCTGCTCTACGCCCAGGTGCTCAAAGAAGATCGCGACCTCGCGCTCGTGTCGAGCGACCATCGCCTCGTCAACTTCAATACCTCGCTTTTGCGGACGAAGACCACCAACAGCACGCAGGGTGTGCAGGCGCTCACCGTCAAGGGGAGCCGCACGGTGGCCATGGTCGGCAAGGCGGAGGAATTCTTGGGCGGGGAAGCGTCGCTTGAGAAGTTCCGCGCCCAAAGCCTTCCCTCGGCTGGCGCTCCCATGAAGGATACGGACATGAGGAGCCTGTTCGATTAGGGGAGTAGCGCGCCGCAACTTCGGGGAAAATGTGGAGGGTCGTTGCCGATTTCGGGTGAAACCCGAGGGCAGCGGCCCTTCTTTTCTTCGATGCACAGCGCCTGCGCTAGAATGTTCGCCGCGGTATAAGGCCGCAAGTGTTTTAGAAAGGAACAACGAAATGACGCGCAAGATCGACATCTTTGACACCACATTGCGCGACGGCGAGCAATCTCCCGGCGCCTCCATGAACACGGAAGAAAAACTGGTGGTCGCGCGTCAGCTACTACGTATGAAGGTCGACGTCATCGAGGCCGGTTTCCCCATCTCAAGTCCCGGTGACTTCGAAAGCGTCCGCCGCATTGCCGAGCTCGCTGGCGACGACGCGACGGTCGTCGGCCTTACGCGCGCTGTCGAGAAGGACATCGACCGTGCAGCAGAAGCGCTCAAGTATGCCAAGCGTCCGCGCATCCACACCGGTCTCGGCGTGAGCCCGAGCCATTTGCACGATAAGCTGCGCATCACCGAGGACCAGTGCCTCGAGCGCGCCGAGCACTGCGTGCGCTATGCCAAGAAATACATGAACGACGTGCAGTTCTACGCTGAGGACGCCGGCCGCTCCGACTACGATTTCCTCGTGAAGGTCATCCAACGCGTCGTCGATGCGGGCGCGACCGTCGTCAACATCCCCGATACCACGGGCTACTCCCTTCCCGCCGAGTTCGGCCGCCGTATTGCGTATCTTATGGAGAACGTGCGTGGCATCGAGAACGTCACTGTGTCGGTTCACTGCCACAACGACCTCGGCATGGCGACCGCGCTTGCGCTCGAGGGTGTGAAGAACGGCGCGACCCAGATCGAGTGCACGATCAACGGCCTCGGCGAGCGTGCGGGCAACACGGCGCTCGAGGAAGTTGTCATGGGCATCCGCATGCACGGTGAGGAGCTCAACGCCCATACCGACATCAATACGCGGGAGTTCGCCAAGGCAAGCCGTCTTGTCTCCTCCATCACCGGCATGAGCGTGCAGGCGAACAAGGCCATCGTCGGCGCCAACGCGTTTGCTCACTCCTCGGGCATCCACCAAGACGGCGTACTTAAGAAGCGCGATACCTACGAGATTATCGACCCGGCAGACGTCGGAGCAGGCCAGAGCCAGATCGTCCTTACCGCGCGCAGCGGACACGCGGCATTGAAGCATCGCCTCGAGGAGCTCGGCTACGAGTTTGAGGGCGACGCGCTCGACAAGGTCTATGAGGACTTCTTGAACCTTGCTGACAAGAAGAAGGAAGTCTATGACGAGGACCTCGAGAGTCTCATCCACGAGCGCGACCGTCAGGTGAGCGCTATCTTCCAGCTCGAAGGCGTGCAGATTTCCTGCGGCACCGACATGATTCCGACAGCGACTGTCACGTTGCGCAACCAGGCTGACCAGGTCGTCACCGCATGCGATTTCGGTACCGGCCCGATCGATGCGATGTACAAGGCCGTCAACAAGATTGTCCAGGTTGAAAATGACCTGACCGAGTTCTCGGTGCAGTCCGTGACCCGCGGTATCGACGCGCTCGGCGAGGTGACCATCCGCGTTACTGCACCTGATGGGGAAGTGTACACGGGTCGCGGCGCCGACAACGACATCGTCGTATCCTCCGCCCGCGCGTACGTGAACGCCTTGAACCGCCTGCTCAACGACAAGCGGGAGCACCAGCAGAAGTAGCCTTTCGGCTTCTTATCATTTACTCTAGTCTTGGGCGGCGCTCTTGTCGGACGTCGCCCTTTTAGCGGGCGCTCCAGCGCCGCATCGGTCACAACGGAAAGGACGCGCGAATGGACAAATCGCTGCTCGGCTCGCTTGCCGTAATCGTCGGCGAGGAGAATGTGCGCCCCTTAGAGGCTCTTGCGTCGCACACCACCTTCAAGATCGGCGGACCCGCTGACGCTTTCGTATCGCCGCGCAGCGTTGAAGAGGTGTCCCAGGTCGTGTGCGCCTGCGAGCAGGCGGGCGTGCCCTGGCGCGTCATCGGCTGTGGAAGCGACCTGCTCGTTTCCGACGAAGGGGTCGAGGGCGTGGTGATCGAGGTTCGCGACAACCTCTCAGCGATTCGAGTGGACGGCACGCGAATCGTTGCGGGCGCGGGTGCTACAAACGCAGCGGTCGCCGAGGCGGCATGCGCCGCAGGGCTTTCGGGCTACGAGTTCGCCTGCGGCATTCCCGGCACCGTCGGGGGCGCGGCCATCATGAACGCAGGCGCCTACGACGGCGAGTTCTCGCAGGTGTGCGCGTGCGTCACGTGCGTGACTCCCGAGGGGCGCATCGTCGAGGTGCCCTGCGAGGAGGCCGAGTGGTCGTACCGCCACAGCATGTTCGACGCTGCGCGCTACGTCGTGGTCGCAGCAACGCTCGAGCTTACGCCGGCTGATCCCGCCGACATCAGAGCGCGCATGGACGAGCTTACCGCCAAGCGCGAGGCGAAGCAGCCGATTGACATGCCTTCTGCGGGAAGCACTTTCAAGCGCCCGGAGGGCCATTTTGCTGCAGCGCTCATCGATCAGGCGGGGCTTAAGGGGCTTTCTATCGGCGGCGCCCAGGTTTCCACCAAGCACACCGGCTTCGTCGTGAACGCGGGTGATGCGACGTCGGCCGACGTGCAGGCGCTCATCGCCGAGGTGCAGCGTCGCGTGCTCGAGTCGTCGGGGGTCGCCCTCGAACCCGAGGTGCGCATGTGGGGCCGCGAGGCTTAAGCGTTCGGCACCGTTTGCCGCCCAGATTGTGGCGAACTTGCGCGGTGCGGGGGATGACGCTAGCCAGAGGCGCCGTTTCTGTGGTATAAAATAGCTACTGTGCGCAGCGGCGCGCATCATACTTTCGCTTATTTGAGAAAGTGGGCCTTGCCCGCTTTCTTTGTATGTTAGGGCGAAAAAAGCCGCTGGGCAACGAAGCGTGCAGCGAAAGCGTTGAAGGAAGGAGGCGACATGCTCACCGCCAAAGAACAGAAACTGCTCGATGCGCTCGAACCGACGGCCGCTGCCAGCGGGGTCGAAATCGTGACGCTCGAGATCATGGGGTCGAAGAAGGCCCCGACGATTCGCGTCTTCATTGACACCGAGGAGGGCGTGAGCTTCGACGAGCTCGCAAGCGCCCAGGTGTGGATCAACCGCATCATGGACGAGATCGATCCGTTCCCGGGAGCCTACATGCTCGAGGTTTCTTCTCCCGGAATCGACAGGCCCCTTCGCACGAAGGAGCACTTCGCCCGTTTTGCCGGCGAGCAGGTTGTGGTGAAGACGTCGTGTCCTATCGATGGGCGCAGCTCGTTTACAGGCACGCTTGAAGGTATGGAAGGCGATGACGTGATCGTCGAGGTTGACGGCTCGCGCATCGCTATTGGTTATTCGCTCATCAAGCGCGCTCACGTGGTGGGCGCCGTTGACTTCAGCTAAGAAAGGAAGCGACTGGACGTGGCTAACTCTGAACTGATCGAAGCGCTTCAGGCTCTCGCTCATGAACGCAAGATTGACGAGTTCTACCTGATTGAGCGCTTGGAGGCATCGCTCGCTAAAAGCTATCAGCATATTCTCGACCTTGAATGGGACGCACGCGTTACGATCGACCGTCAGACGGGCAAGATCTATGTTTACGAGCTTGTTCCCGTTGGCGAGCCCGATCCTGAGACCGGCGAGTACGCCGAGTTCACCGAGCGCGATGTGACCCCCGACGACGTGAGCCGTATCGCCGCGCAAAACGCCAAGAGCGTCATCTCCACGATTGTTCGCGAAGCGGGTCGTCAGTCTATCTACCAGGAGTTCTCGCGCCGCGTGGGCGATCTCGTGACGGGCACCGTGCTGCAGGGAACCCCCGACTTCACCATCATCAAGATTCGCGATGGCGTCGAGGCTGAGCTTCCGCACTACGACCTGAAGCGTTTTCCCAATGAGCGTAACGAGCGTCCGAACAACGAGCATTATCGCCACAACCAGCGCCTGAAGGTGCTGATCATCGACGTGCGCGACCCCGCGAGCGACCTTCCCAAGGCGCGTGGTGACCAGGCGCGCCCGTCCATCATTGTGTCTCGCACCCACCCCGACCTTATCCGCCGCCTCTTCGAGATCGAGGTCCCGGAAATCTATGACGGCGTGGTCGAGATCAAGTCTATCGCCCGCGAACCCGGTGCCCGCTCCAAGGTCGCCGTCGCCTCCCGCGAGCGCAACCTCGATCCGGTCGGCGCCTGCGTCGGCCCGAAGGGCAGCCGCGTGCGCATGGTCGTCGAGGAGCTGCGCAACGAGCGCGTCGACGTCATCCAGTGGAACGAGGACCCGGCGGTCTATGTGGCCAACGCGCTTTCCCCTGCGAAGGTGACGAAGGTCATCATCGACGAGGAGAACAACTACGCGACTGTCGTGGTCCCCGACGATCAGCTTTCCCTCGCCATCGGCAAGGAGGGTCAAAACGCCCGCCTCGCGGCGCGTCTGACTGGCTGGCACATTGACATCAAGAGCGCGAGCTTCGCCGGAGCGCCGCTTCGCAACGAGAACATTCTCATTGATGAAGACGAGATCGAAGACGATGAAGAGGGCTTGTGCGCCTTCGAGGACGAAGACGGCAACCGTTGCCGCAACCATGCACGACCCAACAGCCGTTTCTGCGGTATTCACGCCGAAATGGAAAACGCGCTCTAAGCGCGCGGGGATTGCGGGAGCGTAGAATGGACCAGACGACACCGGCAAAGAAAAAGCAGCGTACCTGCGTTGCCTGCGGTGCGACCGACACGAAGCGCGCGCTTTTGCGCATCGTTCGCTCGCCTTTGGGCGTCGTGTCCTTCGACCCTTCGGGTCGAGCTCCCGGACGCGGTGCCTACGTATGCTCCGCGGAGTGCTTTGCCGCTGCACGCAAGGCGGGTAAACTTGACCGAGCGCTTCGCACGAAGCTCGGTGAGCAGGATTTAGAGCGCATCGCCGGCGAGATGTCTCGCGACACGAGCCGTTGCGTCGGAAGAGAATAAGAGGAGTGGTACATGGCCAGCATGCGAGTACATGAATTGGCGAAAGAATTCGATATGACGAGCAAGGAATTGCTCGACCGGTTGCACGAGATGAAGATACCGGCGAAAAGCCATGCGAGCATGCTTGCCGATGCCTACGTCGATAAGATTCGAAAGAACCTGTCTCCTGAAATCAAGCAGCGCGCTGGCAAGATCGATGCGGAGGAAGCGAAGCAGCTTGCCGAGGAGAAGGCGCAAGAAGAGCGCAAGAAGGCCGAGGAAGAGGCCAATCGCCGCGCTGCTGTCGAGAAGGAGCGCGCGCTTCGCGAAGCCGAGCGCGCTCGTCGCGAGGGCGGTGCACCCAAGGGCGAGGCTCGCTCCGAGCAGCCGAAGCATACACCTAAGAAGGCGCCCGTGAGCAGCGGCTTCGAGGGCCTTGCAAGCCAGATCGAGTCTGAGAAGGAGCGCGTCGCGCGTGAGAAGGCCGAGGCCCGCGCCAAGGCCCGTGCTGCAAAGATGGCGGCCGAAGTCGCCAAGAAGCAGGCGGTCGAGGAAGCGCTTCGCTCCCGCGGAAGGAAGTCTTCCAAGCCGGCGACGCAGCACAAGGGTCCGGCCCCCGTGCTCACGCCCAAGAAATCTTCCAACTTCAGCTCGCTGCTTTCCCAGATCGAGTCTGAGAAGCAGCGCATCGAGGCGCAGAAGGCCGAGCAGGCCAACAAGCCCAAGACCGAGCGCTCCGAGCGCGGCGGCAAGAAGGGCGAGCGTGGCGGCAAGAAGGGCAAGCGCGGCAACGTCGTGCAGGTCGTTCCCGAGCTCGAGAACCAAAGCCAGGGCGAGGACCGCTATGCCCAGATGGCCGTACAGGCGGAGAAGCTCCAGCGCGACAAGGTGCTCGCTGAGGCGCGCGCCGCTGTGGCCGCCGCGAACTCGCATGAGGGTGAGGGCCGCCGCAAGAAGCGCAAGGAGAAGCGCCAGGCAGAGGCTCGCGAGCGCATGGAGATGGAGGCCATCCAGAAGGGTCTCGATCCCACGCTCGTGCTCGACGACTCCGTCGTGGAGATTCCCCAGGGTGCCAACGTCGCCAAGTTCGCCGAGCTGCTCGGCGTGCAGCCCAACGACGTCATCAAGCGCCTTTTCATGCTCGGCCAGGTGCTGACGCTCACCCAATCTATGTCCGATGACCTCATCGAGCTCATCGCCGACGACATGGGCCGCAAGGTCCGCGTGGTTTCCCCCGAGGAGGAGTACGCCGTCGTCTACCATGACTCCGAGGAAGACCTGAAGCCGCGTCCGCCTGTCGTTACCGTCATGGGTCACGTCGACCACGGCAAGACCTCGCTGCTCGACGCTATCCGCCATACTGGCGTTGCCGCAGGTGAAGCGGGCGGCATCACCCAGCACATCGGTGCATCCATCGTGAACATCGACGGTCGCCAGATCACCTTCATCGACACGCCCGGCCACGAGGCTTTTACCGCCATGCGTGCCCGCGGTGCTCAGGTGACCGACGTCATTGTGCTCGTCGTCGCCGCTGATGACGGCGTCATGCCGCAGACCATCGAGGCAATCAACCATGCCAAGGCTGCCGATGTGCCCATCGTCGTCGCGGTGAACAAGATCGACAAGCCCGGCGCGAATCCCGACCGCGTCCGCCAGGAGCTCGTCGAACATGGCGTCATCCCCGAAGAGTGGGGCGGCAAGAACATGTTCGTCGAGGTTTCCGCGAAGAAGAAGCTCCACATCGACGACCTGCTCGAGACCATCCTTCTGCAGGCCGACGTGCTCGAGCTCAAGGCGAACCCCGATGCCGAGGCATCCGGCTACGTCATCGAGGCGAACCTCGACAAGGGCCGTGGCCCGGTTGCGACGGTGCTCATCCACCGCGGTACGCTGCACACCGGCGACACCGTCGTCGCGGGCACGTCCTACGGCCGCGTCCGTGCGCTCATCGACCCGCGCGGCAATCATGTTGATTCCGCAGGCCCGGCCGATCCTGTTGAGATCCTCGGCCTGAACAGCGTTCCCACCGCAGGCGACGAGTTCCGCGTGTTCGAAGACGAGCGCGATGCCCGCAAGCTTGCCGAGGAGCGTGCGCTGCGTGCACGCCTCGCCGAGCAAGAGACGAAGTCCCACATGAGCCTCGACGACCTGTTCAGCCGCATCGAAGAGGGCAAGCAGACCGACCTGAACCTCATCGTGAAGGCCGACGTCCAGGGTTCGATCGAGGCTTTGCGCGACGCCTTCGAGAAGATGGACCAGTCCGAGGTGCGCATCAACATCGTTCACTCCGCCGTCGGTGGCATCACCGAGACCGACGTCACGCTCGCAGCTGCCTCCGATGCCATCATCATCGGCTTCAACGTTCGCCCGACCGGCAAGTCGAAGCAGCAGGCCGAGAAGGAAAAGGTCGACATCCGCCTGTATCGCGTCATCTACCAGGCGATCGAGGACATCAACGCCGCGCGCGTCGGTCTGCTCTCGCCCGACATCGTCGAAGAGGACACTGGCGTCGCCGAGATTCGAGAGACCTTCAAGGTGCCCAAGGTTGGCACGATTGCGGGCTGCTACATCACCGACGGCGAGCTCCATCGCGACGACAAGGTTCGCATCGTTCGCGACGGCACCGTCATCTTCGAGGGCGAGATCGCCAGCTTGCGTCGCTTCAAGGACGATGTCAAATCGGTCAAGCAGGGCTACGAGTGCGGCATCGGCATCAGCGGCTACCAGGACCTCAAGGTGGGCGACACCATCGAGGGCTACATCGTCAAAGAGGTCGAGCGCACGGAATAGGAGGTCGGCATGAAGCAAGGATCTTCCAGCCGCAAAGTTAACGAGCAGGCGCGCGAGGTCATCGCGAGCATCCTCCTGTTCGATATATCAGACCCCGAGTTGTCGATGGTCACGATCACCGGCTGCGAGGTGTCCTTCGACCGCAGCGTGTGCAACGTGTACTACTCGACGGACAAGCAGCGCTACGACAAGGTGGGCGAGGCGTTCACGCGCGCGAGCGGGCGCATCCGCTCGCTCATGGCGCGCCGTCTCTCCTGGCGCGTTGCCCCCGAGCTGCGCTTCATGCTCGATCGAAGCGTCGATACGGCGGAGCGCATCGCCGGTGCCTTGGCGCGCGAGTCGCAGCGTCCGCCGGTCATCGTGAAAGAGGAAGAAGAGGGCGAGTAGCATGCCGGTCACCCCGCAAACGAATGTTTCGCTTACGGAGATTTCCGCGGTTTTGAAATCGCGCGACGACTATGTGATCTGCGGCCATGTGAGCCCCGACGGCGATTGTTTGGGCTCACAGCTCGCCTTGGCGGGAATCTTGCGATGCCTGGGAAAGCGGGTGACGTGCGTTTTGGCGAAACCCGAGAAGCCCGATGTTCGTCTCTCCTTCCTTCCGGGGCTTGCCGATATGGTCTACGCACGCGACTTCATGGGGGAGGTCGGGACGTTCGTGGCCGTCGATGTCCCGAACCGCGAGCGGATTGGTGATGCATCGCGCCTGCTCGACGAAGCGGAATATTCGATCACCATTGATCATCATGCGTATCCCGAGACAATGAGCACCCTTACGTATTGCAATCCATCGATGGCGGCAACATCGATGCTGATCTGGGAACTCTCGAAGTGCCTGCGCGTCGACAACTCGGGCGACATTGCACTGTGTGCCTACACCGGCCTCGTTACCGATACGGGGCGCTTCCAGTACCAAAACGCCGACTCGCGCGCATTCGCATCTGCTTCCGAGATGATTACCGCCGGCGTTGATGCTTCTTTCGCTTCGCGCGAGGTGTATCAGAATCGCAGCGAGGCGTCGGTGCTTCTTGAGGCCTGCTCCATCAAGCACATGAAGCTCTTCTGCGGCGGGCAGGCGGCGATAAGCTATGTCACGCGTCGCGACTTCGAAAAGTGCCATGCGGTGAAGGCGGATTCCGAAGCGCTTATCGACACGCTTCGCTCCATCGCGGGCGTACGCGTTGCCTGCATGCTGCGCGAGCAGGGTGACTCGATCCGCGGGAGTTTCCGCGCGAAGGACGACACCGACGTTGCGGCCATCGCTGCCAGCTTCGGCGGCGGCGGGCACAAGGCTGCCGCAGGTTTTTCCATCGAGGGTCCTATCGAAGGTGCTCTTGCCAGAGTCGAGAAGGCTATCGAGCAGGCTCTCAAGTAAACTCGATATACAGTGAGGATGAGGCTTTATGGTGAAATGCGCATTGACACCGGGCACGTTCGACCCGATTACGGTGGGACATCTCGATGTCATCACCCGTGCGTCGCAGCTTGTCGATGAAGTCATCGTTGCCGTTGCTGAGTCGGTGAAGAAAAAACCGCTGTTCACCCTTGAGGAGCGCGTGGCGCTTGCGGAAGAGGCGACCCGGTACCTCGACAACGTTCGCGTCGTGCCTTTCGACGGTTTGCTCGTCGATTTTGCCCATGAGGTTGGTGCGACGGCGGTCGTCAAGGGTTTGCGAGCAATCACGGACTTCGAGTACGAGTTCCAAATGACGGCGATCAACTATCAGCTCGACCGCAACCTGGAAACGCTCTTCATCATGTCGACCCCGCAGCATATGTACCTCTCTTCGTCGGTGGTGCGGGAAATCGCCTCTATGGGCGGCGACATCAAGGAGTTCGTGCCGCCCTGTGTCGAGCGGGCGCTTCGAGAGAAGTTCGGGAACTAATCGAATTGAGTCCCTGCTCTGGGTTGTATCTTTTTGCGGGGTGCTTTCGACCAGGGGATTTCAGGGTATGAAATGAAAATTGGGAAAGCGGGATCATCCGCTTTCTTGTTGTATTGAAGGGATATTCGTGGCAGCTAAGAGGGGACAATCAGGCCTTTCGCTCATCGTGGGGGTGGACAAGCCCTCGGGAATGAGCTCGCATGACGTGGTCAATAGGGTTCGCCGTATCTTTGGGGAGCGTCGTGTCGGTCATACAGGGACGCTCGACCCTTTGGCGTCGGGGGTGCTCTGCGTTTGCGTGGGGCCGGCGACAAGGCTTGACAATTACATGGTTGGACATGACAAGCACTATCGTGTTCGAATTGCCTTCGGGGTCGGCACTGACACCGACGATGTCGACGGCGAGCCCGTTAAGTTCGGCTCGGTGACGAGCGCCGCTTTCGAGGAGCCATTCGCGCTTGAGACGCTTGCGCGCTTCGTTGGACCCCAAAAACAGCTTCCCCCGGCATACTCCGCTGTCAAGGTTGGAGGCGTAAAGGCCTGCGATGCCGCGCGAAAGGGCAGAATAATCGAGTTGATGCCTCGCGATATAGAAGTGTATTCGGCGAAGCTTGCTGCGATTGTTCCCGGTAACGGGGATGTCTCCGTATTTTGGGATGTCGATTTCCATGTCTCGAAGGGTACTTATATCCGTGCGCTCGCTCGCGATATTGGCGTCTCGATAGGCTGCCCCGCCCATGTGGCCGCGCTTCGACGGACGAGCGCGGGGCTTCTGACGCTCGATGACTGCGTGAGCCTCGACGTGCTTGAGCGCATGGGCGTCGATGCTTCGCTCGACCCAGTAAAACTGCTCGGCTTCCGCTTCGCCTTTCTCGATGAGGCGGGTGCACGTTTGGTGGCGAACGGTAATCAGCTGCCCACATCGACGGTTGAGCTTTGCGAGCGCCGCCATGCAAGTGCCGCGAGCGAGTTGTGCGCCTGCACGGCCGGTGTGCGCCAGAGTTGCTCTGCACCCGAAGACGGCGAGCGGATCGCGGTAATCGTCGACAACAAGCTTGTGGGCATATATGCTTACGAGGAGCAACGGCAGCGCTACAATGCATGTTGCATCTTCCAGACAGGAGTGAGACGTGGCGGAGATATTTAACGTTGACGAGTCGTTCGAACGAAATCGGTTCGACGGCGCGTGCTGTGCATTCGGCGTGTTCGACGGTGTCCATAAGGGACACCAAGCGCTTCTCTCGTGCGCGATGGAGGATGCTGCGAAGCGGGGAAGCGCCTCGTTCGTGCTTACCTTCGACACCGATCCCGACGAGATGTTTCGCCCGAACGAGTTGAAAAAGCTTATGACCAATGAGGATCGCATTCAAGTGCTTGCCGCGTCGGGGGTCGATTTCGTCGCGGTTTTGCCTTTCACGCGCGAGTTCGCGTCCTTGCCCCCCGAGGAGTTCCTTGCGTGGACTTTTGGGGAACATGCGCCTGCGAGCATTCATGTCGGTTGCGGATTCCACTTCGGGGCTCGTGCGAAGGGCACCGAGGAGACGCTTGCTGCGTGGGGTTCTCGCAATACGTGCGATGTCACTGCGCATGAGCTTCTCTGCCTCGAAGGCGCTCCGGTAAGCGCGACGCGCATTAGAGGGCTTCTTTCCGAGGGCGCCGTTGAAGAAGCCGCAAGGCTTCTCGGTCAGCCTTGGAAGGTGCGCGGCACGGTCGTGTCCGGTCGCGGCGAGGGGGCACAGATGGGTATCCGCACTGCCAACCTCCGCATTCCCGATAACCTTCGCTCCATCGGCGACGGCGTCTATGCGGCTTACGCCATTGTCGACGGAAAGCGCTACAAGGCTGCGGTCAACATGGGCGTTGCGGCGACGTTTGCCGATCGCACGACTTCGAATTGCGAGGCGCATCTTCTCGACTTCGGTGGAGATATCTACGGTCATGAAATTGAGCTCGAGTTCATCACGTGGTTGCGTCCGATGCGCGCCTTCGACGATGTCGACGAATTGATCGCCGCTATCATGTCGAATATTGAATGGGTTCGCGAGCATCTTTGATCAGGTTTTCGAATTTACTTATTTGACCTCGATAAATCCCCTTGTCATGCAAATACATGACAAGGGGATTTTCTTGTCATGCGGCAAAATCATGGGTTTGCGTGATGGCCAAGAGGCCTCACGCATTGCATAGTCGTGGCAACACGTTGGCAAGGCAATGCAAAAGGAGCATCGCAATGAAAATTCTCGGAATGGGAACCCCTGAACTTCTTATCATCCTCGTCGTCGTTCTGTTGATCTTCGGGCCGAAGAACCTCCCGAAACTCGGTAGCGCGATCGGCAAGTCGATGAAGGGCCTGCGCGAGGGCCTCGGGTCGGGCAAGAAGGCCGAAGAGGCGAGCGACGAGAAAGAGGTCGCTGAGAATCTTGTTGAGTCCGAGTCGGACATTGAAGAGCAGGAGGCACCCAAGACCGCGAAGAAGCGCGTGGTGAAAAAGGTCGCCGCCGCTGAATAACGAACCACCCAACAAACCTAACCTTCCCTTGGGCGCATGGATATCCGCTATGCGCCCTTTCTGATTTCGCGGAGGGGTATCATCTGGGCTCCGTGCTTTACAATGGAGTCTGAAAAGATGGCCGTTCGACCGAAGGGACGTTAGCGTGATCCAAGGTTTAAGCGACGCGAGGCGCGCTCGTTTCGCCATTCTGGGCTTCGCATCCTTCCAGGCCTGCGTCATCTCGCTTCTCTACATGGGGTCCAACTGCTCTTTCTCCCTCGGGAATCTCGAACTGGAGCGCGGAGAGCTTCTGTTTCCCCTGCTGTTCATGGTCTGCACGCTCGCCGCATGTGCTTTCGCCCCCAATTCGGCGCGTGTACGCCTGCTTTCAGCTCCCGTCGTCATTGCGAGCTCGCTGCTTATGGTGGCGGGCTCGCTCGCCGAGGAGCTGCTCGGCACCCACGATGGGACGCTTCTTGCCCTCGAAGGCCTGCTAGTGGGCGCTCCGAGCGGTCTTGTGTTCGCCGCCTGGGGTCGTGCGCTTGGAGGCTTTGAAATCGAGCAGTCCGTACCCTGTGCCCTTATCGGGTCCGCGCTCGGCGCTGCCGTCTGCTTCCTTTTGGGTTCGGAGGCCCTTCCTTCCGAAGCCGAGCTCTTCATCTGCTTCTTACCGCTCGTATCGCTCGCGTTTCTGCTTGCGCTCCAGCGAATCAGTACCACTTTGCCCAAACCAAAAGATACGGCGATCAAACCCGACAAGCCGAAGAAGAATCGCTTCACAAGACGCCTTCTTCTGGGGACGCTGCTCTTCGGTCTGGCGACAGGGATCATGCAGACGTACGGATCCGATCCTGGAATGGATGCGACGCCGACGCTTCCCGTCACGCTCGTGCTCTTCATCCTGTTCTGCCTTGCCGCGCTACAGCTCTTCGGAGGCGAGGGGGCCAAGCCCGTCCCGAAGGACGCGCCCCGCCCAGAAGGCGGGATGCTCGCCGCTATCTCGCGCGGTGTCGCCTTCGTCCAGGGCGGTGACGCAGGCCCGCTTGGCGGCACCTATCGACTCTCGGGGCTTTTGCTCATGGGCGGCTTCCTCTTCGTGGAGGTCCTCGGTGACATCGGCGTGCCCGGCGAGGCAGTCGCCATGTCGGGTTTCCTCTCCCTCATCGTCGTCATGGTCTCGCTCTTCCTCGTCATGGGCAAGATCGACGGGGGAGACGCCGCCGTCACATTCGGGCGGGGCTTCGCCGCGCTTATCCTCGGCGAGTTCATGGGGCTTGTCGTCGGCAACTTCTTCGACATCGCGTTTTTCGGAAGTGCGGCCTCCCATCTCATGTGCGCCCTCGCCGGATTATGCGCCTTGATCGCCTACCTTTACCTGTTCACCGAGCGCGACTTCTCAGCGCTCTCGCAAGTTGCCATCACGCTCGATCGCTTCGATGCCACGTGCCGCAAGATCAGCAAACAAGCAGGGCTTTCCCCCCGTGAGGCGGAGGTTTTGCCCCTTGCCCTCAAAGGCCGTACCGGCGAGCGCATCGCGAGCGAGCTTTGCATCTCGAAGAGCACGGTCGACACGCACCTGCGCCGCATCTATGCCAAATGCGGGGTGCATAACCGCCAAGAGCTCATCGATTTCGCCGAAAGCCATAGTTAACTTTTTGTGAATTCTCATCACTTTTTGTTAACATCAGTTTACAATCCTTTCTTGTCGTAACCTTGGGCTAACTATGCGTCTGCCCATAACCAGAAAGGACTCTATCATGAAGAAGAAGACGTTCAACTCCCTGCTCGTTGGCGCTGGCTTTCTTGCCGGCACGGTCGGCGTGAAGGCACTCACCTCCAAGACTGCCAGGAAGTGCTACGTGCAGGGTGTCGCTAAAGGCCTGCAGGTGAAGCAAGGCTATCAGAACATCGTCGAAGAGGCGAAGGCTCAGGTCGACGACATCGTTGCCGAGGCGAACTACATTAACCTCGCCGAATCCGAGAAGGCCGAAGCTGCCAAGGACGAGCAGTAAAGAAGCCGCTCGATGAAATATACGATAGAGCATGAGATACCCGGGCGGATCCGCGTTCGGCTCTACGGTCGCGTGCCCGAAGCGGACGTCGATGCGCTCGAGTCGCTCATGACGGCATGCCCCTGCGTGACGTCAGTTAACGTCTATCCGCGCATCGGGTCGCTCTCGGTCACTTTTGCAGGTGGGGATAACGCGCGTGCTGCCGTCCTTTCCGCGATGGACGCCGTCGACGCCGAGTCCATCGAGAAGGCGAAGCTCGCGTGCCCGACGGCGCTTTCGGTCAGGACGCATTCCCTGTTGATGGACATCGCGCTGCTCGTCGGCTCCCACTTCGCCCGGAAATGGTTCCTTCCTGCGCCCTTGCGTGCCATTCATACGATCTGGCATTATCGTCTCTTCTTGAAGGCTGCCGTGAACTCGCTTCTGCATGCACGACTCGATGTGCCCGTCCTCGATGCGGCGGCCATCGGGATCTCGTTCGTGATGGGAGACTTCGCGACGGCGTCGTCAACGATGTTCTTGCTCGATTTGGGCGAGACGTTAGAAGACTACACGCGTGCGCGCTCGGAGAACCAGCTGATCTACTCCTTGCTCGGTGCGCCCGAGAACGCGCAGCTCGTCTGCGGCGACGAGGAAATGACCGTCCCCACCGCCAACCTGAAGGCGGGCGACCTGATCGCCGTGCGCACCGGCATGCCGATAAGCGTCGACGGTGTGGTCGAGCGCGGTGTGGCCATGGTGAACCAGTCGACCCTGACCGGCGAGCCGCTTGCCGTCGAGCGAACGGTGGGAGACGACGTCTTCGCGGGTACCGCGTGCGAAGACGGCGAGATCTTCGTCCGCGTCAAGGCGGCGACGGGCGAGACGAAGCTTCGTTCCATCGTCTCGCTGGTCGAGCTGTCCCAAAGCATGAAAGCCGATGTGCAGACGAAGCGCGAGCGCTTGGCCGACCGCATCGTGCCGTGGAACTTCCTGCTCGCGGGTGTCGTCGCCCTCACCACGCGCAGCCTCGTGAAAACTTCAGCTGCACTCATGGTCGATTATTCGTGCGCGCTCAAGCTCACGGGGTCAATCTCGGTTTTGTCCGCCATGAGCCAGGCCGCCAAGGCGGGCTTCACGGTGAAGGGATCGAAGCATTTCGAGGCATTCGCCCAGGCCGACACGATCGTCTTCGATAAGACCGGCACGCTTACCGAGGCGCAACCTCAGGTGAAATGCGTTATTGCGCTCGACGGATGGAACCGGACCCAGGTCCTTCGCTTCGCGGCGTGCTTGGAAGAGCACTTCCCGCATCCCGTTGCGCGCGCCGTCGTTCGCGCTGCGGCTGAGAAGAACCTCAAGCATCGTGAACGCCATGCTGCTGTGGAGTACATCGTGGCGCACGGCATCGCGAGCTCGATCGACGGCAAGCGGACGGTAATCGGGTCGAGGCACTTCGTCGTCGAGGACGAGAAGGTCGTCGTCACCGACGAGGACCAGCGCAAAATCGATGCCGAGGCGAGCGATCTCTCGACGCTCTACCTCGCTGTCGACGGTGTGCTCGTGGGCGTCATCGGCATCGACGATCCCTTGAAGGCGGGTGTCTCGGAGGCGATCGGCAGTTTGCGCGACCTCGGCTTCGAGCGGATCATCATGCTGACGGGCGACAACGAGAAGACGGCCGCCCGCGTCGCACAGGCGGCGGGCATCACCGAATTCCGCGCCGATCTGCTTCCTGAGGACAAGCACGGGTTCGTGGAGCAGCTGAAAGCCGAGGGCTGCAAGGTAGTCATGGTGGGCGACGGGGTGAACGATTCCCCCGCGCTTTCCGCGGCCACGGTTGGCGTTGCCATGGGGCAGGGCACCGCAATTGCCAAGGAAGTCGCCGACATCACGCTCTCGGAGGGCGACCTGTACTCGCTCGTCCAGATGCGCATGCTCTCACGTGGCCTCATGGGACGCATGGACGCCTCGTTCGCGCAGACCATCGCTTTCAACTCGGCGCTCTTGGCGCTGGGCATCGGCGGTATCATCACACCGCAGACCTCGTCGCTTCTGCACAACGCGTCGACGATTGCGCTCAGCATGCACAGCTCGCGTGCGTACAATCTTTAGAGCTTCGGCTTTGTGCCCTTCCCATCGTGAGATGGCTCGGGTATCGTAGGCGAGGGCGGGAACCCGCAAAGGGGCCCGCCCTCGCTTTGCTTACGACGAAAGGACGGCATGAAAGTCACGATCTACACCGACGGCTCTTCGCGTGGAAACCCCGGCCCCGGCGGCTATGGCGCGGTGCTGCAGTTCGTCGACTCGACGGGCAAGCTGCACGAGCGCGAGCTCTCGCAGGGGTATGCCACCACGACGAACAACCGCATGGAGCTGCTCGGGGTGATCGTCGCGCTCGAGGCGCTCAAGCGTCCGTGCACCGTCGAGGTCCATTCGGACTCGCAGTACGTGGTGAACGCTTTCAACCAGCATTGGGTCGATGGCTGGCTCAAGCGCGGCTGGAAGAACGCGAAGAAGGAGCCTGTCAAAAACTCCGACCTCTGGAAGCGCCTGCTCGAGGCGAAAAAGCCGCATGACGTAACCTTCGTGTGGGTGAAGGGCCATGCGGGCCACCCCGAAAACGAGCGCTGCGATGCGCTTGCGACCGCCGCAGCTGACGGAAAAAACCTTCTCGAGGATACCGGCTTTACCTGTTAGTGCAGGTCGGCGCAGTAGCCGCGCAGCTGGATTTGGGTTGCGCGCTCGGGGAACAGGTGCGCGTAGAGCGCCATGAAGTAGCTGTCCGTCATCGAGGCGATGTAGTCGACCACGATCTGGTTCGGCTCCGTCGCGCCCACGTAGCGCTCGCGTGTGATCGAACGCGACTTCCTCGCGAGATAATCGATATGGTGCCTGAATATCGCTGACTCCTCGCGCCCTTCGGTCAAATCGCCCAGAAGCTTCTCGTAGACCTCCTCGAACATCTCCCCGACGGTGATGCCGTCGCTTGCGGCGAGGCCCTCCTTGTTGTAGATGATCTCGTAGTTCTGGCGTTTCGCGCGCTTGAGGTCGTTAAACATCGCCTCGCTCATGGCGATGCGGTCCCTACCGTAGCTTTCGTTCACGATGTCGGCCGTGAGGTTGTTTAGGATCTGCGCGTTTGCCTTGCCCATCACCGTGGAGTCGAACTCGTCGAGCGAGGCGAGCGCGCCCATGTCCATCGCGTCTTGGCGGTCCTTGCCCACATATGCGATCATGTCGGCTACGCGCACGACGCAACCTTCGAGCGTGGAGGGGCGCAGCGTGGAAATGACCTGTTCATCGGCCGTGCACTCCTCGACGAGCGCGTCGAGCGCCTCGAACGTTCCTACGTGCCCGCGCTTGAGCTCCTGCTGGGCGAACTCGCCGTTGTGGCAGAGCACTCCGTCGAGCGTTTGCAAGCTCACGTTGCGGCGATAGAGCTGGTCGAGCACGCGTACGGAATGGACGTTGTGGTTGAAGTAGCGATCGGTGCGCTCGTGGTAGCAACGGGATAAGAACCGCTCGCCCGCATGCCCGAACGGCGTGTGCCCCAGATCGTGCCCGAGCGCTATGGCCTCGATGAGGTCGCAGTTCAGTCCGAGCAGCCGCCCGATTCCCCGTGCGACGCGGCTTACCAGCTGCACGTGCAGGCCGCGTCGGCAGATGTCGTCGTTCTCGACAAAGGAGAACACCTGCGTCTTGCCCGCGTATCGGTTGTAGGCGGGCATGTTCACAATCTTCTCGATGTCGCGCGCGAACGCGGGCCGGGCAATCGTCGCTATGTCGTGAGGGTTGGGCTCCCGCCTGGCCACGTCCTCGTCGCGAAAGCGGTAGGGGCTCATCCGCCCCGCCTCGCGGTCGGTGCGGATCTGCTCCTCGATTGCGGGGTCTATCGTCAGATAGGGTATGGAATCCTTCGACATAGTTGCCTTCCTTCTCGCGGCAGGTGCGACCCTGTCGCAAAGATGAGCGCTCGCTGCGCTTTTCCTTGTTTGCCGCCATTGTAGCAGTGGTGCGCGCATTCGGCTCGGGTTGTAGGCGCACTGCGCATTTGGTCGCGCTCGCGGGGCGGGCGTTCGTTGGTCGTGCTACCATATCCCATTGATTAGCAAGCACCGTATACCAGGTGAGGGGATGTGCCAATGCCTTGGGTTTTGATCATACTGATCGTCGTCGTCGCGATCGGCCTGTTCGGGTTTTTGTCGTCTAAGGTCGACGAGCTCTCTGGAATCGGCCGCGAGCATACCGCGGGATCGTTCCGCTGGCCGCACGGCAAGGTCGTTCGCACGCGCATTCTTTCTGCGGAAAAGGAACACGAACGCGGCGAGATCGCGAAGAAGGTGCTGCTTCCGTGCATCGTCATCGCTGCCGTCTGCGCGGTTCTCACCATGTTCGGGCCCGTCGTCTCCTGCGGCAACGTGCTTACCGTGGTATCGCTTCTCGCATCGCTTGTTATCGCGACCCTTGTCTGCGGGAAAAGCGACGCCGGCCGCGCGTTCTGCTATGCGGTGGTGGGTCTCGGAATTGCCTGCACCGTCCTCATCCTGATCACGCGCGCCTACGTGTCGGTCTCCACCGCCGAGGTGAATGCTTTTACGGCCATCTTCGGGGCTGTGGGTGCCTCGGTGGGGGCTGCGATCCTTCCTGCGCGCGTCACCTTCGCCCGCGAGTTCGCCGACGAGACCGTCGGTTGCGTGCGCCTCTCTCAGCGTACGGCGGCGGCTGCGCTCCTGCTCGATCTGCAGGACAAGGAATGGGAAGTCCCCGAGCACGTGAGAGAACAGGCGAAGCGCCTCGAGAAGCGCAGCAAGGTTTCTCCTGCTGCCGCTTCTCAGCCTCCCTCGCGCAAAAACGAAGAGTAGGCGGGGTGCCCTATGCCCGGCGGGCGCATAACCGACGAGGACATCCAGAAGGTTCGCGACGCGAGCGACATCGTCGCCGTGTTCAGCGAGCGCGTTCCCGTGAAGCAGCGCGGCCGCGACTTTTGGTGCTGTTGTCCCTTCCATAACGAGAAATCGCCTTCATGCAAGATCGACCCTGCTTTGCAGCTGTGGCACTGCTTTGGTTGCGGTGAGGGCGGGGATGTGTTCGCATTCATCATGAAGGCTGAGGATCTCTCGTTTCCCGAGGCGGTCCACAGGCTTGCCGAGCGCGCGCATATCGATATCGTCGAGGTGGGCGGAAAGCCTGCCGCACCCGCGAGCAAGAAAGCGCGCCTGAAAGATATATGCAAGGCGACCGCCGAGTTCTACCATCTCCAGCTCATGCGTTTGAAGTCGCCCGAGGCGTCGGCCGCGCGCGAGTACCTTTCGGGGCGCGACTTGGGCGGCAAGGTCCCTCGTGACTGGAACCTTGGGTTCGCCCCCGGGCGCGGCGTGCTCACGCGCCATCTTTCATCGAAAGGCTTCAAGGCCGACGAGATGGTCGAGGCGAACGTGTGCAGCCGTGACTCCCAGGGCAAGCTGCGCGACCGTTTCTACAACCGCATCATGTTCCCCATAAACGACGTGGCGGGAGACTGCATCGCGTTCGGCGGGCGCGTCGTCGGGAAGGGGGAGCCGAAATACCTCAATTCCCAGGAGACGCCGCTGTTCCACAAGTCGCAGGTGCTCTACGGTCTCGACAAGGCGAAAGTCGCCATGGCGTCGAGCGGAGTCGCCATCGTGTGCGAAGGATACACCGATGTCATCGCGCTTCACGAAGGGGGGGTGCGCAACGCGGTGGCTACGCTCGGCACGGCGCTCACCATGCGCCACATTCGCATCCTCGGACGTCATGCGCAAAAGAAGATCGTCTATCTCTTCGACGGTGACGCCGCAGGTCAGAAGGCGGCCGACCGAGCACTGGAGTTCATTGACTCCTCGATGACGCCCGAGGCGGGCAAAACGAGGATCGAGCTGTGCGCCGTCACCCTGCCCGACAACCTCGACCCTGCTGAGTACATGGCCTCGCACAGCGCCGCCGAGCTTGAGGAACTTATCGAGCACGCGCAGCCGCTTTTGAAATACGGCATCGATCGTCGTCTTGCTGCGCACGATCTTTCGAGTGCGGAGGGCAGGTCCGCCGCACTCGCATCGGCGCTCTCGGTGCTCGCTCCCATCAAGGACTCCCTGCTTGCGAAGGACTACGCTATCCAAATTGCGGGGCGTACCCGTGCCCGCGAGGAGGATGTGCTCGAGGCTCTCTCAAAGCTTGCTCCCCCCGTTCGCTACGGCGAAGCGTCGGCCGAGGAGGCGGCGGCTCAAGCCCCCGTTCCCGCCCAAGGTCCGGCGCGTCGGGCGCTTTCGAAGACCGAGCTCAACCGCCTGCGTCTCGAGCGCGAGCTTCTCAGCGTGCTCGCCCAAAACCCGCTTATCGCACTTGCCCACGCGGACTCCCTCGCGCAGACAAAGTGGCACGACCCGCTGCATCCCGCCATCGCGTCGAGCATCCTCGATACGCTCATGTCCGACCCTGCCGCGAGCGCTGCGGCGATCGTGTCGAACGCGGCTGCCGTCGATGGCCGCGCTGGTCGTGTGCTCACCTCAGGGGGCAGCTCCACCGAAACGGCGTCTCCCGAAGAGGTTGCGCGCTTTCTCGCCGAAGAGCTCGCCATTGGCGACGCCGAGGACGCCATCGAGGAGCTTCGCTGCCAGCTTGCCGACGAGTCGCTTAAAGGAACCGAGGAATACGACTTCCTTTTCCAGGCAACGACGGCGCTTCAAAAGGAGCTGCTCGAGAAGCGCCTCGCCCACAAGCCCGTCGCGCACGAGGGCCGTCTGTAGTTTGCAAAACCTCGTAAAGTCTTGCGTGCGGTACCCCGATGCGTAAATACGCTCTGGTATAATTAGGCATGCTTGTGAATAAGGAGGTGCACCAATGTCCCATATGGTTCTCTGGCTCGTCGTGGCCGCCGTCATGGCGCTTATCGAGGCCTTCTCGTTCGGGCTCATCACGATGTGGTTCGTCGTCGGCGCGCTCGTTGCGTTCGTCGCCGATCTGCTCGGCGCGAACTTTGTCGTGCAGGTCGCGCTGTTCCTCGTGGTCTCGGTGCTCTGCCTTGTTCTTCTCCGTCCCGTCGTCGTGAAGCACCGCAACCGCGGTCACTCGGCTGAGCCTACGCTTGTCGGCGAGCGCGGCGTCGTGTGCGAGACGATCGACAACGATGGGCTGACGGGCAGGGTCGAGCTTTCCGACCATATGACCTGGTCGGCGCGGTCGGCTACGGGGGAGGTCCTTCCTGTGGGCATGCGCGTCGAGGTCGTTGCCCAGGAGTCCATCAAGCTCATCGTCAAACCGTGTGAACCGGAAGCGTAAACCGTCCGCTATCGAAAGGAAACGCTATGCCACTGCTCACCTTCCTCATCGTGCTCGTCGTCATCGTGGTGGTCTTGGCCGTCACCTGCGTGAAGATCGTTCCGCAGGCTGAAGCCGCCATTGTCGAGCGCCTGGGATCGTACCTCACCACCTGGAACAACGGCCTCCACATCAAGGTTCCCTTCATCGACCATGTGCGCATGGGGATCTCGCTCAAGGAGCAGGTCTTCGATTTCCCGCCGCAGCCGGTCATCACGAAGGACAACGTCACGATCTCGATCGACACGGTCGTCTTCTTCAAGATCCTCGACCCGAAGCTCTTTTGCTACGGCGTGGAAAACCCCATTGTCGCGATTGAGAACCTCTCCGCCACCACTATCCGCAACATCATCGGCGAGCTCGACCTTGACACGACGCTCGTTTCCCGCGACACCATCAACGCGAAGATGCGTTCCATCCTCGACGAGGCGACCGATGCGTGGGGCATCAAGGTCAACCGCGTCGAGGTGAAAAACATCACGCCGCCCGCCGCCATCCAGCAGGCGATGGAGAAGCAGATGAAGGCCGAGCGAGAGAAGCGCGAGGCAGTTCTTTTGGCAGAGGGCCAGAAGCAGAGCGCCATCACGGTCGCCGAGGGCGAGAAGCAGGCGCAGATCCTCTCCGCCGAAGCAGAGAAGCAGGCGATCATCCTTGCCGCGGAAGCTGAGAAGGAAAAGCAGATCCGCGAGGCGGAAGGCGAGGCCGAGGCGATTCGCAATGTCCAGCGCGCAACCGCAGAGGGCATCGCGATGGTGCGCGAGGCGGGTGCCGACAACGCCGTTTTGACGCTTCAGGCATACGAGGCCCTGAAGTGCGTCGCGAATGGCCGCGCAACCAAGCTCATCATCCCCTCCGATATCCAGGGAATCGCCGGCCTTGCGGCTTCGATCAAGGAGATCGTGACCGACGACCCCAATGCCCCGAAGCAAAGCGAGACGCCGAGCGCGTAGGTGCGTTTTGGGCCCATGCGGGCCCGCATTCCGCAGATTTGTGTTCGTTTCCCGCTCAACCTGGCACTTTGGGTGGACAGGCGCGGGCGTGCTTGCCACAATGTCGCAAGCGAAATAGTCTGGCGCGCTCTATCGGCGCGCCCGCATGTCAATCGAATAAAGGACGTGTTGCCAGTGGTCAGTATCGTTATTGCCCCCGACCCGCTTCTTCGTCAGGTGTGCGAGCCGTGCACGCCGGGCGACCACAGCTTGAAAAAGCTCGCCAAGCAGATGGCGCGAGCTATGCACAACAACAACGGTTGCGGAATTGCAGCTCCCCAGGTCGGCGTGACGAAACGCCTGGTCGTCATCGATGTTGACGACTCCAATGAGCAAAATCCCATCGTTTTGGTCAACCCCGAGATCATGGAACTCAAAGGCGAGCCCGAAACGCAGGGCGAGGGCTGCCTGTCCTGTCCCGGCATCACCGTTCCTGTTTCCCGCAAGCCCTGGGCCCGCGTTCGCTACTACGACCTCGACGGAGAGATGTGGGAAATCGAAGGCGATGGCCTTCTCGGGCGCTGTCTTCAGCATGAGATCGATCACTTGAACGGACGCACGCTTTTCGAGTCCTGCGACCCCCTGACGCGCATCCGCGCGCTCGAAGCCTACGACGAGGCGCGCAAGAAGGGCGCCAAGCCGGGCGACACCTCCATCGAGGTGGATTGAATGCGCATCGTCTTCATGGGCACGCCGAACTTCGCGGCAACCATCCTTGAGGATCTCTCGCAGCACTATAACGTCGTCGCCGCGTACACGCGTCCCGATGCGGTTCGCGGACGGGGCAAAAAGCTCGTCGCATCTCCCGTGAAGGAAACCGCGATGAGCCTCGGTATTCCCGTCGAGCAGCCGACGACCTTCAAAGACCCCGAGGCTATCGCCACGCTCGAGCAATATCGGCCCGACTTCATCATCGTCGCGGCATACGGTATGATCCTGCCTGTCGATGTTCTCGAGTGTCCTACGTATCATTGCCTGAACGTGCACGCCTCGCTTCTGCCTCGCTGGAGGGGTGCGGCTCCAATCGAGCACGCGATCCTCGCCGACGACGAGGAGACGGGCGTGTGCATCATGCGCATGGAGGAAGGCCTCGATACCGGTCCTTTCTGCGTATGCCGGACGCTCGACGTGGGGGAGAAGACCCTTCCCGTGCTTGCCGACGAGCTTGCGAATTTGGGATCACATGCCCTTTTGACGGCTATCATGCAGATTCTGCGCGGGCAGGAGCGTTGGGTCGTGCAGAAGGAGTCCGACGCAACCTATGCCCACAAAATCGAGAAGGGCGAGCTCGATTTGAATCCGGCACTCGGCGTTGACCTGCTTGCGCGTCGCGTCCGCGCATCGAGCGCGGGTCATCCGAGCAAATGCGTGGTGCTCGGCAAAGGCGCGACTATCATTGACGCATGCCGCGCCGACTACGATGAGCAGGGGAAGGTTGCTGCAAGCGGCCTTGGTGCGGGGCAGGTGCGCTTCGCCTCGAAGCGGCTTCTGCTTGGGTGTGCAGATGGCGCGCTCGAGGTCTTCCGCTTAAAACCAGACGGAAAGAAAGAAATGAATGCTCAGGCATTCGCGGCGGGAGCTGCGGCGCTTCATGGGCACGACGGAGAATGGACGGCACAACATGCCTGATGGCAACAACCAGCATAACGAAGAGCATCGCGGCAACGGCGGCGCGAAGCGCCAGGGATCGCAAGATCGCCACGGCCGCTCGAACTCAGGTTCATACGGCTCGAAGAGAAGCGGCGACCGCAGGGGTTCCTATAAGGGCTCGCGCGACGGCGGCAAAGGCGGCAAGGGCGGCTATGGTAAGCGCGACTCGCGCGGCGGTTCCTCTCGCGATGGCGAGCATCGCTCCCGCAAGCCCTTCGACAATGAGCGCTCTGACAATCGCAAATCCTACGGTAAGCGAAGCGATGATCGTCGCTCGGGCGGCAAGTCCTTCTCGAAGCAAGGGGACGGCAACCGCAAGCCTTACGGCAAGCGCGATGATAACCGAAAGCCCTATGGCAAGCGCGACGAAAATCGCAAATTCGAGAAGCGCGACGGCGAGCGCACATTCGAAAAGCGGGAAGGCGACCGCAAGACTTACGGCAAACGTGACGATAATCGTAAATTCGAGATGCGCGACGGCGAGCGTAAGCCATTCAATAAGCACGATGGCGACCGCAAGCCCTTCGAAAAGCGCGAAGGCGCAGCGCGCGATTTCGACCGCGCTCCTCGCGGCGACGCCCCCTTCAAGAAAGATCGCGCCGACGATCGCGGCTTCTCGCGCAAAGACGCAGGCGAGCATCGCGGCTTCGAGCGCCGCGGGCCATGGCGTCCCAACGAACAGAACGCTGCCCTCGCCGAGGGTCGCGAGCCGCAGGAAGGCGTCTATCGCGGCGAGCTTGAGCTCGACGAGAACGGTGAGCTCAAGTACCGCAACCGCCCCAAGGGCGGCGAGCGCCGCGGCGCGAAGCACTCCTTCGGCGATAAGCCTCGCACGAGCGGCGTTGTCCACAAAGATTCCGAGCGCAGTGCCTCCCCGGCTCGTCAGGCGGCTTTGCGCGTGACGTCGATCGTCCGCGAGCGCGATGCCTTCGCCCAGGAGCTTATCCACAAGTACATCGATTCCTCCCGCATGTCCCGCGAGGACCGCGCGTTCGCGACGCGCCTCACGCTCGGTGTTGTGAGCTCGTATGGCACGCTCGATGACGTCATCAACCGCTGCCTCGACCGCGTAAGCGACATCAACGACGATGTGCGCGACGCGCTGCGCATCTCGACCTACGAGATCATCTTCTTGAAGAAGGAGCCGCATGCCGCGGTAAGCCAGGGCGTCGAGCTGGTGAAGACCATCGCTCCGAAGGCGTCCGGCCTGGCGAACGCCGTCCTGCGCCGCATCGCCGACAAGGCGCACAAGTTCCCCTTCGGCGACCCTCGCACCGACATCGAAGCGTTCGCACGCCTGCACGCCTTCCCCGAGTGGCTTGCCAAGCGGGCGCTTCTCGACTTGGGTCCCGAGGCCACGCGCGATTACCTCGCGGGGTCGAACGAGCCGGCACCCCTGTTCGTCGCAATCAATGCGGCGAAGGCGGACGAGTCCGAGGTTGTCGAGACGATCGTGGCGGCCCACGGTGACCCAGTGGCCGTGTCGGTCAACGGCGAGGACATCCCCGGTTGCTATTGCCTCTCCGAGGGGCGCGTGCTCTTCGACGGGCGTGTCCGCCATATGATTCAGACTGGCCAGCTTCTCGTCTCCGACGCGTCGTCCCAGCAGATCGCGCGTCTTGTGCTTCCCGAGGAAAAGCCCGCGTCGCTTCTTGAGGTCGGCGCTGGCCGCGGGACGAAGACCGTCCTCATCCAAAGCGACGCCCAGCGACGCTACGGCTCGCAGATCGACGAGTACGTGACCGTCGACAACCTGGAGTTCAAGACGAACATCACTGCCGAGCGCGCGGAGGAATACGGCATACACGTTTCCGAATCGATCACCGGCGACGCGACGGTACTCGACGACGTGGTGGGCGAACGTGCCTTCGACGTCGTGTTCGTCGACGCTCCGTGCTCGGGTTTGGGCACGTTGCGCCGTCACCCGGAGATCCGTTGGCGTTTGAACCCCGAGAAGATCGACGAGTTCGCAAAGACCGGCTTGGCGCTTCTGAAGTCCGCTTCGAGCCATGTTGCCCCGGGCGGCAGCATCGTCTTCTCCACGTGCACCATCACGCGTGCCGAGAACATCGATGTCGTGAAGGCGTTCCTCGCAAGCGACGAGGGGGCTTCGTTCTCCTTGGCCCCGATCGGCGGGGCGCCGTGCTTCAGCCCCGCGCTCAAACCGGGCTCGCCCGATGCCCACTTCGCCGTGCGACTTGTGAAGGCGGCGGAATAAAATAATCCCCCAATCGCGGGGGCTTGCCCGAAACGGCGGCTATCCATATGACGGTTAGCCGCCGTTTGCATATCAAACTACTTCCATTTCGCAACGTTGCGATACAATTCATGCGTTAGGCATCGTTTTAGATGCATCGTTCGAGCATTATGAAAGGGGGAGTCGCATATGGAACCGAAGATCGAAGAGGTGGCTTCGCGAATTAGGTCGCTGCGTGAGGATCTCGACATCTCGATGCAGGAAATGGCCCAGGCGACGGGTCGCTCGCTTTCGGAATACGCCGCGCAAGAATCGGGCGAGCAGGATTTGAGCTTCACCTTTCTCTCGAAGTGCGCGAAGCGTTTCGGCGTCGACGTCGTAGAGCTGCTTACCGGCGAGAACCCTCACTTGACCGGGTATTCCCTTATCCGCGAGGGCGATGGGCTGTCCGTGAAGCGCCGTGCCGGCTTCGAATACTTGCACAAGGCGCCGCAGTTCAAGAACAAGCTCGCCGAGCCGTTCTTGGTCACGATGCCCTATCTTCCCGAAGAGCAAGACAAGCCCATCCATCTTTCCTATCACCGCGGTCAGGAAATCGACTGCATCGTTTCGGGGCATATGCGCTTCGCCTACGAAGGCCACGTCGAGGAACTGGGCCCCGGCGACGTGCTTATGTACGATTCGGGTCGCGGGCATGGCATGATCGCCACAGGCGGCGAGCCGTGCGTGTTCTACGCGATCGTTTTGAAGCCGCAGGATATCGAGATTATGTAGGCGCGCCTGGGCTTGCCCCGGGTTGCGCCCCCCTTCGGATCCTATGAGACTTCAAGGGCGTTTAGCCCTGCTTGCACTGAAAGAGGTTCTTTTATCCCATGAGGAATATCAATCTGCGCTACGTTGACGAGACCTACGCTCCCGATGGACAGCTCGAAACGTTCAGCGTTCACTATCCCGACAATTTCAACTTCGGCTACGACGTCGTCGACGACATCGCGATGAACGACCCCGACCGCCGTGCGATGGTTTGGTGCAACCCCGAAGGCGAGGAGCACATCTTCACGTTCGCCGATATGAAGCGCTGGTCCGACAAGACGGCAAACTTCCTGGTCGGTCAGGGCATCAAGCGCGGTGATTACGTCCTTGTCGTCCTGCGCCGCCACTACCAGTTCTGGTTCGTCGCAACGGCGTTGGCCAAAATCGGCGCGGTCATGGTCCCCGCTACCTTCATGTTGAAGGAGCACGATTTGGAGTATCGCCTGAACGGTGCCTCTATCTCCTCCATCATCTGCACCTCGGTCGGGGATATCTCCCAGATCGCGGACAACGTTATCGATGAATGCCCCACGGTCACCTCGCGCATTCTCGTGAACGGCGCGGGCGGCGGCACGACGAAATGCGACGACGAGGGCAACCTCATCGCTGTTGCAGGCACCGTCGGTGCGGCGCTTTCCGGCGAGGAGGGCATTTGTGCGGCATCCATCGAGCGCAAGAGCTGGGTCGACTTCAACAGCGGCGTCCGCGCGGCGAGCGAGGTCTTCGAGCGTCGCGATACGGTAGCCGCAGATCCCATGCTCATGTACTTCTCTTCCGGCACGTCCGGTAACCCAAAGATGGTGCTTCACAACTCCGGTTATGCCGTCGCGCACCTCATCACCGCCAAGCACTGGCACAACGTGCAGCCCGACGGCGTTCACTTCACCATCGCTGACACGGGCTGGGGCAAGGCCGTGTGGGGCAAGTACTACGGGCAGTGGCTTATGGAAGCATGCGTCCTTACGTACGATTTCGATCGCTTCAATGCGGGCGAGATTCTCTCGCTTATCTCAAAGTACCAAGTCACGACTTTGTGCTGCCCGCCGACAATGTATCGTCTCATGATGTCTGAGAACTTCGACGCCTATGATCTCTCGTCGCTTCAGTACTCGACGACCGCGGGCGAGGCGCTCAACCCCGACCTGTTTAACTTCTGGAAAGAGCACACGGGACTTACGATTTTCGAGGGCTTCGGTCAGACCGAGACGCCGCTTACCATCGCCAACCTCAAGCACTCGACGCCCCGTTCCGGCTCGATGGGCAAGCCTGTGCCGCTCTACGACGTCGAGATTCAGCGCGACGACGGCTCGCGCTGCAAAACCGGCGAGACGGGCGAGATTTGCATCCGTATGGAACCGCGTCCTGCAGGCATCATGATGGAATACTACCGCGACCCCGAAAAGACGGCGAACGCGATTTACGACGGCTGGTACCACACGGGCGACACCGCATGGGTCGACGAGGATGGCTATTTCTGGTACGTCGGTCGAAACGACGACGTCATCAAGTCATCCGGCTACCGTATCGGGCCCTTTGAGATCGAAAGCGAGCTGCTCGAGCACGAGGCGGTGCGCGAATGCGCTGTCACCGGCGTGCCCGACCCCGTTCGCGGCTTTGCCGTCAAGGCGACGGTCGTGCTTGCCGACGGCTTTACGGGCTCCGATGAGCTGACGCGCGAGCTCCAGGCGTGGGTGAAGCACCGTACGGCACCCTATAAATACCCGCGCATCGTCGAATATGTCGACGCGCTGCCGAAGACCGTGAACGGCAAGATCCGCCGCGTCGCCATCAGGCAGAAGGATGGGGCGGACTTGAAGTCGCCGAAGCTTCCCGAGGGCCTTATCTAGCATGGCGCAGGTTCGCGACTTCGACGTTTCGCAGCTATCCGGCGTGCTTATCGTGTGCGGCCACTACGGTGTGGGGAAGACGGCGCTTTCGCTTTCGCTCGCAAAGGATGCCTTCCGCGCGGGAAAACACGTCACGCTCGTCGATCTCGATGTGGTGAATCCCTACTTCAGGTCGAGTGACCAGGCGCAATCGCTTCGGGCGGCGGGCATCTCGGTGATAACGCCGGTCTATGCCGGCCCCGACTGCAACATCGACATGCCAGCGCTCACGGGTGCTGTTGCTCCTGCGATTGAACGCGCGAGCTCCGATGCAGGCGAGCTGTGCATCATCGATGTCGGCGGCGACGATGCGGGTGCGGCGGCGCTTGGGCGTTTCTCGCGTACAATCGCTTCGGCACCTTACGAGATGTGGTATGTCGTGAACCGCTTCCGAGCGCTTACTCGCGATCCGCACGAAGCTTGCGAGGTACTCTGCGAAATCGAGCGTGCATCGCGCCTTCGCGCGACGGCTATCGTCGCGAACTCCCATCTCATGGGCGACACCGACGAGGATGCGATTTCCCAGTCGCTGCCGTTTGCCCGCGAGGTGGCGTGTGCGGCGGGTCTGCCGCTTGCGGCCGTCTGCGTTCCCGCATCTTGTGCGGACGCGGCGAGGGAGCGGCTTTCCCAAGAGGGCGCCGACGTGGCGCTCTATCAAATAGATCCCTATCGGCAAACGCCGTGGAGTAACTGATAGTCAAGAGGGCGGGGGTTAACGTCAAATGGCAAGAATCAGCGTGGACGAGGGCTTCTGCAAGGGCTGCGGCCTTTGCGTGGATGCATGCCCGACCCACATCATCGAACTTGATCAGGAGAGGATAACGGCCAAGGGCTATCATCCTGCGCACTGCATCGACCAAGCAAAATGTGTTGGGTGCTGCTCATGCGCGGTCATGTGCCCCGATGTCGCCATCTCGGTTTGGAGGTGAGTTATGGCTGAAAAGGTTCTTATGAAGGGAAACGAGGCGCTTGCGGAAAGCGCGCTACGCGCCGGGTGCCGTTTCTTCTTCGGTTATCCCATCACGCCGCAGACCGAGCTTGCGGCCTACATGTCCAAGCGCATGCCGAAGATCGGCGGGACGTATCTGCAGGCTGAAAGCGAAATCGCGGCAATCAACATGGTGTACGGCGCCGCGTCCGCCGGCGCTCGCGCGATGACATCCTCGTCGAGCCCCGGAATCTCGCTTAAAGGCGAGGGCATCTCGTACATGGCCGGCTCGGATTTGCCGGGCGTCATCATCAACGTGCAGCGAGGGGGCCCGGGCCTCGGCGGCATCCAGCCTTCCCAGTCCGACTATTGGCAGGCCACGCGCGCGACGGGGCATGGTGACTTCTTCATGCCCGTGCTTGCGCCCTCGACAGTGCAGGAGATGGCAGACTGCGTCTATCGCGCCTTCGATTTGGCCGACGAGTACCGCACGCCTGTCATGGTGCTTGCCGACGGCATGCTGGGGCAAATGATGGAGCCCGTCGTTTTGCCGGAGCCCAAAGAGAGCCTTCCCGAGAAGCCCTGGGCCACGACGGGGCATAAGGGCAAGCGCGCCCACAATATCGTGAACTCGCTCTACTTGACCGCCGACGCCCTCGAGAAGCTCAACATCGAGCGCTTTAAGCGCTATGAGGTCATCTGCGAGAAGGAACAGCGCTCGGAAGCTTTCATGCTCGACGATGCGGAAATCGTCGTCGTCGCGTTCGGCGCTTCGAGCCGTGTGGCGAGAAGTGCGGTCGTCGCTGCGCGCGAGGAGGGCATCAAGGCGGGCCTTCTTCGCCCGATTACGCTGTGGCCGTTCCCAACGAACGCGATCGAAGACTCGCTCTCGCATGCGAAGGCGTTCCTGTCGGTTGAGATGAACATGGGACAGATGGTCGACGACGTGCGCCTTGCGGTGAACGGGCGCGCGGCAGTCGATTTTTACGGTCGCACTGGCGGCGTCATCCCGACGCCCGAAGAGGTGCTTTCCGCTATCAAGGATTCTGCGAAGAGGGGAGGGGTTCTCTAATGGCACAAGACGAGAAACTCGTGTTCTCCCGCCCGCATTCCCTGCTGCCGGTGGTGACCAACTATTGCCCGGGGTGCACGCACGGAATCGTCCATCGCCTCGTGTGCGAGGCTATGGACGAGCTCGATATCGAGGGCCAGACCGTAGGCGTCGCGCCTGTCGGCTGCTCGGTCATGTCCTACGATTTCTTCGGTTGCGACATGATTGAAGCTGCTCACGGCCGCGCTCCCGCGGTGGCCACCGGTGTGAAGCGCGTTTTGCCCGACCATGTGGTGTTTGCGTACCAAGGCGACGGCGACCTCGCCTCGATCGGCATGGCGGAGACCGTCCATGCGGCGACGCGCGGCGAGCACATCACCGTCATCTTCATCAACAACGCAATCTACGGCATGACGGGTGGTCAGATGGCGCCGACGAGCCTTCCGAACCAGGTCACGCAGACGAGCCCCTATGGGCGCGACGTTTCGAAAGCGGGCTATCCCGTGCGCGTGTGCGAGCTTTTGAGCACGCTCGACGGCCCGGCGTACATCGAGCGCGTTACCGTCGATTGCAAGAAGAACATCCGCAAGGCGAAAAACGCCATCAAGAAGGCGTTCCAGTACCAGATCGACGGCGTGGGCTATTCGTTCATCGAGGTCGTTTCCACCTGCCCCACGAACTGGGGATTGACGCCGCAAGAGGCCTTCGAATGGATGCGCGAGAACATGCTGCCGTACTATCCGCTCGGCGTCTATCGCGACGTCGTCGCTGATGGTTACGCGAACGCGGCCGAGGCGGCATCGGCTCGCTCAGCGGCATGCCCCATTGCCCATCCCGAGATGTCGAAAGGGGGCAACTAATGGCTGAGACGACGTATCCCGATCGTAAGATCGTGCTCGCTGGCTTCGGCGGGCAGGGCGTGCTCTTCGCAGGCAAGGTTATCGCCTATACCGGGCTTATCGGCGATCGAGAGGTTTCGTGGCTGCCTTCTTACGGCCCTGAGATGCGCGGTGGCACCGCGAACTGCAGCGTTAGCTTGGCTGCAGACCCCATCGGCAGCCCGCTCATCACGGCGCCCGATGTCCTTATCGCGATGAACCAACCCTCGCTCGACAAGTTTATCGACGCTGTCGTTCCCGGTGGCCTTATCATCGCCGACTCTACGCTCGTGCGGAGCATCCCCGAGCGCAGCGATGTCACGGTGAAGGCCATTCCCGCCGCCGATATCGCCGAGAAGGCGGGGCTTAAGGGATTGGGCAACATCGTGCTTGTGGGCGCCCTCTTTGCGGCGGACCCATTCTGCGATCCCGAAGTGCTCACGGCGGCGATCGAGAAGTGCGTTCCCGCGCGCAAAGCTGCGATGCTCGATAAGAACAAGCAGGCGCTCTCGCTCGGTATCGAGGTGTAAGGGCAGTGTGCGCGGCGAGGGGCGCTAAAGGGACACCCTTCGCCGCAACTTCTTAACCTTAAAGACGCACGGTTTGTTACGAAGCCCCAGTTGAGGCGCGGCACGCGAGATTCGCTTGCTGCGCTCTCTTTACTTGCAAGTTGCTGGTATGATATTTCTATTACGCTATCAGTAGGTCGGAGGGTGCCTTGAGGTCACGTACTATCGCGTTGCGCTTCGTTCTCGCAATCATGCTCGCGTTTTCCTTGGCATCCGTCGGCACCTTAGGAGCGGCTTCGGCTGACGAGTAGGGGTAATCTCAGGACGAGGCGGCTTCCTCGAAAGTGATTCGCGCCGGCTACCTCATCGACAATCAGGGCTACCAATCCGGAACGCCCGACACGTATATGTCGGGTTGGGGATACGAATACCTGCAAGACATTTCCTACCACACCGAGGGTTGGAAATACGAGTACGTCCTGGGAACGTTCTCTGAGCTCATTGCCAAGCATGAGGCGGGGGAAATCGACCTCATGTCGAGCATCTCCTATACTCCCGAACGAGCCGAGAACCTTCTCTACTCGACGAATCCTTCGGGCAAGAAGTGCTATTACGTCTATGTGAAGCCCGATCGCGGCGACCTTACCGTGGGCGACCCCGAGGCTTTGCGAGGAAAGACGATCGGCGTGAACCCCGATGTCTTACAAACCACGGAGGGCAAGGCATGGCTCGCCGAGCGCGGCATTGACGTCACGTATAAGGAATACGCCACAGGAGGCGAGGTCTTTTCCGCGCTTTCGAGTGGCGAGGTCGACGCCATCATCATGAACGACGTGCTCTCTTCCGACGATGCGATGCCGGTGTTCTATGTGGGCGAGAGCGACTATTATTTCACGGTGCCGAAGAGCCGTCCCGACATAATGGCTGGGCTCGATGCCGCGATGGCGCAGATCTTAACGTCGAATCCGCACTATAACGATGAATTCAAGGCGCGCTATTCCGCGATCAACGTCGGCAGCTCCTCGCTTACGGACAGGGAGCGCGACTGGCTTGCGTCCTGCGACAACACCGTGACCGTCGGCTATCTGGACAATCTGCGGCCCTATTCGCTTCGCGGCAAGGACAATCAGATGGAAGGTGCGCTTTCGGCCGTCGTGAGCGATATGCGCGAGCGGTTCGGCATCACGGTGAACGAGCGCGCTTATTCCTCGAACAGCGATTCGGAAGCGGCGCTCGGGCGCGGGGAAATCGATGTAGCCCTCCCGTTTGCCAAGGATTATTGGATCGCCGAGCAGGAAGGATATGCCCAAAGCGACTCCCTGGCCTCGTCATCGCTCGTCGCGCTCTACAAAGGCGACGATCTCGGCAGCGCGCTTTCGAGCATCCTCGTCCAACCGAACTCGATCGTCTCGGAATCGCTTTTGAGGTCGCGATACCCCGACGCCGACATCATCATGTGCGACAATGCGTCCGCGTGCTTCGACGCACTCTCGAGTGGGCGCGCGCAGGCTGCGATCATTCCCGTGATGGCGCTCGATGTCGTACGCTCTCAAAACGACCTTTCGGCATACAAGACTGCCGAGCTCCCGGGTACCGTCAGGCTCACCGCACGGATGCGCCAGGACGCTCCGACGCTTCTCGCCATCGTGAACAAGAGCATCGCGAATTCCCAGGACAACATCACCGCCGGCATCTACACGGCGCAGTCCTACGGCGAAACCGAGACGACCCTTGTGCGGTTCGTCCGACTTTATCAGGGGGGTATTCGTTGCCGGTGTGGCCGTGGCGTTTCTCGACATCATGGCGATTCTTGCGTGGTCGCTGCTTCGCGCGCGCAAAGCGCAGCAGGAAGCACAGGCCGCGAGCAGTGCGAAAACCGCGTTCCTCTCGCGCATGAGCCACGATATCCGCACACCGCTCAACGGCATCATCGGCATCCTCGGCGTGAACGAGGCGCACGCCGAGGACGCGGAATACGTGTCGCAGAACCGCAAGAAGGCCCGTGTTGCCGCCGATCATTTGCTCTCACTCATCAACGATGTGCTCGACATGAGCAAGATTGAGGATAGCAAAGTGGTGCTCGAGCACAAGCCGTTCAATGTCATCGACGTCATTGACGAGGTTCTCGTCGTCGGCAGGCTTCGCGCGCCCGAGTTCGGCGTCACCATTGAATCGATAGGTGCCGAAGATCTTGTCCATACCGACGTGATCGGAAGCCCCGACCATGTGCGCCGCGTGCTGCTGAACCTCGTCGACAACGCGGTGAAATACAATCGCTTAGGCGGCACGGTGCGCTGCGCCGTCGATGAGCTGGGAGTCAAGGGCAACATCGTGACCTAACGTTTCGTGGTGAGCGACACGGGCGTCGGCATGAGCGAGGAGTTCCTCAAGCGCATTTTCGAGCCGTTCACGCAAGCGGGCAGCGATGCACGCAGCAACTACCAGGGCACCGGCATGGGAATGCCCATCGTGAAGGGCTTCGTGGAGAAGATGGACGGCTCGATCGACGTTACGAGCACCCAAGGCGAGGGCTCGTCGTTCTGCGTCGTGCTCCCGTTCGAAATCGATCACGCGCCCGAGCGACATGCGGGTTCTGCCGACGCCGAAGGCGAATGCGATGTTTCGGGAATGAGGGTGCTGCTCGCGGAAGATAACGACCTCAACCTCGAGATCGCGACGACGCTGCTTGCCAATGAGGGCGTGGCGGTCACGTGCGCCGCGAACGGTCGCGAGGCATTCGACACCTTCGTCGACCGGCCCGCCGGCAGCTTCGACGCTATTCTGATGGACATCATGATGCCCGTGATGGACGGATACGAGGCCGCGTGCGCCATCCGCAGGTCCGTAAAGGCCGATGTGGGGTCGGTGCCGATTTTCGCCATGACGGCGAACGCCTTTGCCGAGGATGCCCAGCGAGCCCACGATGCAGGCATGAACGGGCATCTTACTAAACCCATCGACATGGAGAAGGTCAAACAAGCGCTCGCCACTGCCCGCCGCTAATGCTTTGCCCGTTTTGCGTTCGCCTGCTGATGTTCGTGTTGTCCGCTTCGGCTTCTTGCGGAGCCTTTCGTAGGGACCTTGCTGATGTTCGTGCCGTTCGGCATTACGGAAGCATATCTTGTGTAGCTAAGGTGCCCCCGTAATTGCGCCCGCCATGGTGTCATTGGCGGGATTTTTCGCCCTTCGCTCAACGGGTCGGGGGTTGCGCGCGGGCATGCGGTATGATTGTCGCGCTTTAGGAAGCTTTCTTCTTGGAGATGGATGGGTCCTGGTGGGCCCCGCGGCCTTCAAAGCCGTTGTGAGGCGCGCAGAACGTCTTGGGTGTGTTCGATTCGCACGCATCTCCGCCAATATTTCCATGAAACGACGCGATCGGCGCCGCAAGGTGCTTGCGTGCTTGTTGTCTTTTCCAGGAAATGGGGGGAATTATGGCAGATCAATCAATTTCCGTCGACGCGTTAAGCCCGGCTCAAACCGAGGCGAAGGCGAAGACTCTCGGCATCTCGAAGGGCTCGATGCCCGCTGGCCGCATGTTTGTCGCCGCGATGCTCGCAGGCGCCTTCATCGGCTTCGGCGCAATGTTCTTTTGCCTGTTCACAAGCGATTCATCGCTTCCTTTCGCCGTGCAACGCGCTGGCGGCGGCGCTTGCTTCTGCTTAGGCCTCGTGCTCGTGCTCTGCTGCGGCGCGGAGCTTTTCACCGGCAATTCGCTTATGGTGTGCTCGCTGTTCTCGAAAAAGATCGGCGCAGGCCAGCTCGCGCGCAACTGGGCGATCGTGTGGCTGGGAAACCTTGCCGGCTCGCTCGTCGTCGTGTTCCTCGTATGCGCCTCGCAGATGGGCGCGATGAACGGGGGAGCGGTCGGGACGACCATGGTAAACGTTGCTTCCTCGAAGGCCTCGCTTGCACCCGCCACCATCTTCGCGAAGGGCATCCTCTGCAACGTGCTCGTGTGCCTGGCCGTGTGGATCGGCTTTTCCGCCCGCTCGGTGGTCGATAAGGTGCTCGGTATTTTTCTTCCTATCACTGCGTTTGTGGCCTGCGGGTTCGAGCACTGCGTGGCGAACATGTTCTTCCTTCCGAGCGGGCTTCTCATGAACATGATCGGCGTCGGCAACCCGGGGGCGATCGCGCTCGAGGGGCTCGTCGCGAACATCGTCATCGCGACGCTCGGCAACATCGTCGGCGGCGTGGCGGTCGGCACGGCGTATTGGTTCGCGTATCGAACTCGTGAGAATCGCGCGTAAACCCACGCGCATACGCTACACTTACCTTTCAACAGTCCACGGGGAAGGGTGAGGTTCGTGCTTACGTATTTCAAACGCTATGAGATAGCGGCTTGCGCTATTGCCGTCGCCATTCCCCTCGTCGTGGTCTTCATCTGGTCGACAATCGAGGGGCGTGCGATGGGCTTCACCGCAGCGGGCGCGGGTGTATCTGTCGTGCTGTTGCTCGCCGGCTTGTTCGTTTTCACGCGCGTGTTCGCTCGCGCCGCGCAGGCCAAGCTCGAAAAGCTCGTCTCCCTCTACAACGACGATTGCGATGTTGCGGCCTTCCTCGAGGGCTCGTCGAAAATCGCGGAATCCGCCGAGCCGCCCTTGGGGGAACTTCCTGCGTGGTTTTTGTCCTTCTACGCGTGCGCGCTCATCAACGTCGACCGCAAGAGCGAGGCTGCGAAGTTCGGCCTCATGATTCAGGACAGCGTGAAGAACGCGCCGACCGATGAGGCGAAAATCGCGCTGTACGCCGATCTGGTACCCCTGGTGAAGAGCCTCTTCGACAACAATCGGGTGATCGCACTCATCGATGAGGCGCTCTCGCTGCCAAACTTGGGGGATGATATTATCACGCAGCAGCGCCGCGCCTATCTTTCCTGGTCGCGCGAAGCCGCCCAGGCAGAACTCGCCCACGACGAGTCGAAGCTCATCGGGCTTTACCGCTCCATCTGGGACAACCACGACCAGTGCACGCGCTTGCGCGTCGTGTATGCTGCCAAGGAAGGCGAGCTTCACGCTGCGGCGGGCAACCGCGATGCGGCAGCAGGCTGCATGCGCTTCGCCGCCGACAATGGCAAGGATCTTCCCGCAGCGCGAACAGCCCGCGCCTTCTTCGGAGAGTAAGGTGCAGCTGCATCGGCGCAGGCGACTTTAAAACGCCCCTTTCGGAAACGGCACCCCCGTTTACGGAATACCGCTGAGAACTGTTAGCACGTTCGAAACAAAAGACTCCTATAATGTCGAACGTTTTTGCAATTCACGGTACAAGTGGGGTAGAAGTATGGACTTGATGCAGATTGTGGCCGTGGTGGTGTTCATCGTCGCGATGGTCGCCATCATGACGGAGAAGGTGCACCGCGCGCTCGTCGCCATCGTCGGCGCGATGATCCTGCTCGT
>OLRJ01000463.1_pt1 | contig 41846 bp, 39 predicted proteins | sample 1672741 | NCBI WGS metagenome assembly OLRJ01 (sample SAMEA3136719, study PRJEB25190) | human gut metagenome | biome: human gut; feature: human-associated habitat; material: faeces | place: Austria | collected 2013 | reverse complement strand
GTACCAGCAGCAAGTTTAAGAAAGCCAAGACGGTGACGATCAGCAAGAATAAGACGACTTCTAAGAGTGTGAGCAAACTGTCCGCCAAGAAGAAGTATTATGTGCGGGTACGCACCTATAAAACCGTAAAAATCGGTGGCAAGAGCGTAAAGCTCTACTCCGGGTGGAGTAAGGCCAAGAGTGTGACCACCAAGAAATAAAATGTATTTAGATGTTTGATCGACCGTAGGGGCGGCAATCTGCCGCCCGCGGTGCGGTGAGGGTACCGCACCCTACAAAGAATAGAGATAACCGTAGGGCGGGGGCTTGCTCCCGCCGAACAATCCCTCCGAATTTGCCTACGGCGTTGCCACCACCTAACCGGTGCCCGTCCCCTCTGTCGCTGCGCGACATCTCCCCGCACAGCGGGGAGTCACCCTTTACACAAGGGAGGCTGATTATACACAATGCGGCTCCCCTTGCTTTTATCAAGGCGAGCAGTCGCATTTATGCGACTGAGGGGATAAAAGCGGGCAGATACGATCCGCCCCTACCGGTTCAATCTCATTTTCATAAAATAAACAAGCCCCCGCATTCGTTACGAATGCGGGGGCTTTGTCGTTCTGTCTGCTAAGCTGCACTAAATCTCGATGAATTCGTTAAACACGGCGGTCATTTTTTTGCTGACCTCCAGGTCGGTGTGCAGGCTGCCAAAGTACCAGTGCATATACTCCACCTGCTTCATCAGCTCTTGCAGGTAGGTGTTCAGCGGGGTAATGTGCACGCCTTTGTTGGTGTGCAACTTTAAGAAGTCCTTGGCAATGGCCGGAGCCTCGTAGGTGAGCACATAGTTGACGGCGTACTTATACTCTCGCAGGTTGTCTTGGCCGTTTTTCAGGTCCTCGGCGGTGGGCAGCTCCGCTTTCCACCAGCTGACCCCGTCCTCTCGCATATCTTTGTCCTCGCTTTCGCCGCCGCCCATCACAAAGAAGGTCTTGTTCTCAAACATAAACATCTCGCCCCGCATTAGGTGGTAAATGTTGTCGGCGATCTTGTGGGTGTTGCCGCCTTTCCAGCGGTAGGGGGTATAGCTGTCCAGCATATCAAAATTCTCATGCGCGCCGTCTAAAAAGCAGATGGTGTACTTGCGCTTTTTCAGCCACTCCAGGTTGCGCTTTTCCTTGGGGTCGTTGGGGTTCCAAAGAAAGCCAAAGTCGCCGCAGACGATGACAATATCTTTCTCCCCCAGGCGCTTGAGTTTAGGGTCTTTGAAGTGGGACAGATCCCCGTGGGTGTCGCCGGTAATGTAAATCATAATTCGCTCCGAAAAATTCAAAAAGTTTTTACGCATTTGGGCTTTTCAATTGGGCCCAAAGATGATAGACTAAGTATTATAATATCTTTAATTGGTTCAGGTGTCAAGTTCCATGAAAAAAACTGTCTCTTTCTTTTTATCTTTCGTTTTGCTGCTGTCCGCCGTGTTCTGCGTGCCGGGCTTTTCTGCCTCTGCCGCAGTATATAAGCCGGACCGCAAGCTGTATTCCCAGGCCTACATGCTCCTTAGCCTGGATGATCCGTCCTTCCCTGTGGTGGCGGAGAAAAATCAGGACAAGCGGATGTACCCGGCTTCTCTGACCAAGATCGTCACCACCATGGTGGTGCTGAATAAAGTGAAGGACCTGAGCCAAAAGACCAAGGTGAGCCAAAGTGCCTACGACGCTGTGCTGGGCACCGGAGCGCAGACGGCCGGGCTGAAAGTGGGGGAGAGCCTGACCATTGAACAGCTGCTATATCTTACTATGGTCCATTCTGCCTGTGACGCCTGCCATGTGCTGGCGGAGTTTGTTTCCGGTTCTACGGACGCCTTTGTGGCAGAGATGAATAGCTGGGTTCAGTCCCTAGGGTGCAAGAACACCCATTTTGTGAACCCGGACGGCCTCCACGACCCCAACCACTATTCCACCGCTGCCGATCTGGCCAAGATCACCTTAAAGGCGCTGCAAAATGACACCTTTGAGAGAATCAGCACCACCGTGCAGTACAAGTACAAGAATACCACCTTTACCCACACCAACTTAATGCTGCAAAGCGGCTATGTGTCTTACTATTACGAGTACGCCAGCGGTATTAAGACCGGCTCCACCGAGGAGGCGGGCTACTGCGTAATCACTAAGGCATCCAAGGACGGCTACAACTATTTGGCTGTGGTGCTGGGCGCGCCGGTGATCGATTATAACAGCGACGGCTATGTGGAGAAATGCTCGTTTATTGACGCTGCGTCCCTGTTTGACTGGGCCTTTGACTCGCTGAAATATACCACCCTGGTCAGCGAGAGCGATGTGATCGACGAGGTGCCGGTAGAGAACGGCAAGGACGCAGATGCGGTGCAGCTGGTGGCAGCGAAAGATGTAAACACCATCGTGCCCGCCGGACTGGATAAATCCGCCGTGATTATTCGGGCGGTGGATAAGCCGGAGAGCGTGCAAGCCCCGGTGGAAAAAGGACAGAAGATCTGCAAGGCGGAGATCGTCTACGCAGACCAGGTGGTGGCAACGGTGCAGCTGGTGGCTGCCAATCGGGTGGAGCTGTCCACTTTCTTAAAGATTTTGAACGCAGTCAAAGCGTTCTTTTCCCTGACTGTGGTGCGGATCGTGCTGGGCGCCGCTGTGCTGTTTGTGCTGGTGTACCTGTATCTGTTTATTCGCAATGCGCGCCGCAAGAGCAAGCGCAGGGCAGAGAAAATGCGCCAGTACGAGGAGATGCAGACCTCCGGCAATCGGGATCAGGACGGCCCGCCGGACCTGCCGCCCCCGGTGCATAGATAAAGAAAAATACGGCGTAGCCATACGCAACATACCCGGCGCAGTTCCTCACTTGTGCCGGGTTTTTTAGAAAGGGTAAGCATGAAAATTATCGTTTATACGCCCAAATACCGTGATGATCTGATCTTTATGGTGTTGGCAGCCAAGGACGCTTTAGGCCGGGTGCCTACGCTCAATGGGGACCTTTTGGATCTGGACGGGGCTTATTTTAGCAAGGGTGACTGCTTTTGGATCATGCTGGACGAGCGGGACCGGGTGGTCGGCTCAGTGGGGTGCAATTTGCTGCCTGACGGCGAGGCGGTGATCCACCGCTTGTATGTGAAAGCCGATTTGAAGCGTCGGGGCCTTGGCTCCCAGCTTTTGCAGGTGGCAGAGGACTTTGCCAAAGCCCACGGCAGAACGGTGATGAAGCTGCACTTGGGCGAGAAAAACAGCTATTTTGAGTCCCGCTATTTTTATCCCAAGCATGGTTATGTGGAATACCGACCGGACTATATGCGCAAGACCCTTTAAGCCCGGCCATGCGATCGTAGGGCGGGGGCTTGCTCCCGCCGCAAGGATTTTATAGAAAGGGGAATGAAGATGGAAGGAAAACGCAAACGCATTTACCGCCTGGTGGCGGTGTGCCTGGCGCTGCTGGTGGCTTTTACCGGGCTGCTGACTGTGCAGGCGGCAGGGGTGGCTAAGCCCACCAAGCTCAGCGCCAAGGTCAATGATAATGTATCTATTACCCTGCAATGGACGGCAGCTAAGAAAGTCAGCGGCTACCAGGTGTATACCGCCGGGTCCAAAAGCGGCAAATATACCCTGTTGGCAACCACTTCTGCGACCAAGTACACCCACAGCAATTTGAAAGGCGGCAAGACCTATTATTACAAGGTGCGCGCTTATAAAACTGTGAAGAAAAAGAAGCAGTATTCCGGCTACACGGCGGTGGTGCAGGCCACGGCGGTGCAGTACGCTGCCCAAAAGAGCCTGCAAAGCCTGAACAGCAAGGTGGACGGTATGATCCGCCGGGTGACGGCGCTGGAACAGAGCAAGACCGTGGGCGATCTGCAACAAACGGTGCTTCGCCAAGGGCAGCTGCTGGCCAATCAGCAAAGCGCGCTGGAGACCTTGCAGCAGACCGTTGCCACCCAGGACGACAGCTTGCAGTCTTTGCAGCAAACGGTGACCGCCCAGTCCCAAAAAATTACAGATTTGGAGCAGCAGGTGCAGGCGCTTTCCGGCGCAAAAGCCTACTGGCAGGGCAAAAAGTGGGTGGCCTTTGGCGACAGTATCAGCGCCGGCTTTCAGCTGATCGCCAAGGATTTAGGCTTGCAGCTGGTCAGCGGCAGCATGCACGCCATGAACAGCATGGGTTATACGGTGACTGCAGGTACCGCAGTCGGCCAGCACAGCATGCCGGCTTATGTGAATGCAGACAAGAATGAAGACGCGGATTTGGTTACCATTTTTGCCGGCACCAATGATTTCGGTCGTTCGGTGGCTATGCCATTGGGCACCATGGCAGACGACGCCAACACGGAGAGCTTTTACGGCCGGTTAAAGTTAACATGCGATTTGCTTTGCGCCAAGTACCCGAATGCGCTGGTGATTCTGGTCACCCCGCTGCCCCGCCACGATTGCGAGGATGGTACCAAGGGCACCGTAGAACCGACCAAAACCTTAGTTGATTATGCAGACGCCATTCGCCAGGTGGCGGCGCTGTACAGTTTCCCGGTGCTGGATTTGACCCGGGAGAGTGGCATGCAGATGCGCAGCAAAGCGTTTCGCACCGCCTATATGGCAGATAACATTCACCCCAACGCTGCCGGTCATGCCAAATTTATCGCCCCGGCGCTGGAGCGCTTTATCCTCCAGCATACCCCGGTAATGTGAGAAAAGGTTGTTTCGTTTTTGATCTCCGCAGTCAGCTGCGCTGACAGCTCCCCTTTATTGCATAAAAGGGGAGCCAAGTTTTACAATTTTGCCTCCCTTGTGTAAACGGTGGGCGGGATTGTCCTGTCCAATAGCCCTCAACATACAAAAAAGAGTTCTCCAATCAAAGGGAACTCTTTTTTATATTTGCTATTCGGTGTTAGCCCTCGTATTCGTCCTCGTTCTCCCAGTTGTGCCAAATGTTTTGCACATCGTCGTTGTCTTCGAACATCTCGATCATCCGGGCCATCTTCATCATATCGTCCTGGCTTTCCAGGCGGGTGTAGGTGGTAGGGATATACGCCGGCTCAGAGGAAAGGATCTTGTAGCCCTTGCCCTCCAGCTCGTCCCGCACGGCACCCACATCGTTGGGCTCGGTGCGAATTTCAAAAATATCCGTATCATCAGTCAAGAAATCGGCAGCGCCTGCCTCCAGTGCGTCCTCCATCAGCTGGTCCTCGTCCACATCCTCGCGCTCAATGACGATGACTCCCTGGCGGTTGAACATAAAGGTCACGGAACCCTGGGTGCCCATATTGCCGCCGGCCTTGTCAAAGTAATGGCGAACCTCACCGGCGGTGCGGTTGCGGTTGTCGGTCAGGGCCTCTACCACCACGGCCACGCCGCTGGGACCGTAGCCCTCATAAATGATCTCCTCATAGTTGGCGGTGTCCGTCTCGCCGGCCGCCTTCTTGAGCATACGATCAATATTGTCGCCGGGCACATTATTCTGCTTGGCCTTGGCGATAATGTCCTTTAACTTGGTGTTTACACTGGGGTCCGGGCCGCCCTGCTTTACGGCAACGGCCAGTTCGCGCCCGATCTTGGTAAAGACCTTGGCTCTGGCGGCGTCGTTGGCGCCCTTTTTGCGCTTAATGGTGCTCCATTTGGAATGTCCGCTCATCCAATCACTCCTTCAGTCTTAGTCTAAAATACCCGTCAATTTTACCACAAAGCCCCGCCAATATCAAGTGCAAAATCCGCATTCAGCCGCCGAGCGGGTTACTTCCCGGTGGAAATCGCAACTTTCTGTTGTATATGCTGCTAAAATATGGTATGATAATGCGTATAAGTTCTAAGCAAAAACAAAGAACGGAGGACGATTTTATGTATTCGGATTACTATGATTCCATTGCCCAGGTGGCAGGTGCGGACCCGGAAGTTGCTGCGGCAATGAATCAGGAGCTGCAACGCCAGCGGGATAATATTGAGCTGATCGCATCGGAGAACCTGGTGTCTCCTGCTGTGATGGCAGCTATGGGCTCTGTGCTCACCAACAAATATGCCGAAGGTCTGCCCGGCAAGCGCTACTACGGCGGCTGCCAGTATGTGGATGTGGTGGAGAAGATCGCCATTGAGCGCGCCTGCAAACTGTTTGGTGCCAAGTATGCCAATGTGCAGCCCCACTCCGGTGCCCAGGCCAACACGGCTGTCTATTTTGCTTTGCTGAAGCCGGGTGACACGGTGATGGGTATGGCGCTGGACAACGGCGGCCACCTGACACACGGCTCTCCCGTGAACATCAGCGGCAAGTACTTTAACTTTGTGCCCTACGGCGTCAATGACGAGGGCTTTATTGACTATGCGGCATTTGCCAAGCAGGTGAATAAAGTGAAGCCCAAGTTGATTGTGGCCGGTGCCTCTGCCTATCCTCGGGAGATTGACTTCCAGACTATGGCGGATATTGCCCATGCCAACGGCGCTATGTTCATGGTGGATATGGCCCACATTGCCGGCTTGGTGGCAGCGGGTCTGCACCAAAGCCCGGTGCCTTGCGCCGATGTGGTGACGACCACTACCCATAAGACCCTGCGCGGTCCTCGGGGCGGCCTGATCCTGTGCAACAATCCCTATTTGATCAAAAAGCTGAATTCCGCCGTGTTCCCCGGTACCCAGGGCGGCCCGCTGATGCACATTATTGCCGCCAAGGCCGTGTGCTTTGGCGAGGCGCTGAAGCCGGAATTCAAAGCCTACCAGCAGCGGGTGATCGACAACGCCAAAGCACTGGCGAAGGGACTTACCGACCGTGGGCTGAACCTGGTGTCCGGCGGCACGGACAACCACCTGTGTCTGCTGAGCCTGATTGGCACCGATGTGACCGGCAAGGAGCTGGAGCACCGGCTGGATGAGGTGCATATCACCCTGAACAAGAACACCGTGCCCAACGAGCCCCTGTCTCCCTTTATCACCTCCGGTGTGCGGATCGGTACCCCGGCAGCCACCACTCGTGGACTGAATACGGAGGATATGGACAAGATCGCCGAGTATATTTACCTGGCCATCACGGACTTTGACAATCAAAAAGAGAACATTGCGGCGGGCGTGGCAGAAATCTGCAAAAAATACCCGCTCTATGCGTAAAATTTTATGAAAATTCTGTTTGTTTATCTGTTTCAGGCGCTGCTGCAGCTGATTTATCTGCCGCTGAAAGCCTTTTGTAAGGTGCAGGATCAGGTGGTCTATCTCTCTCGCCAAAGCAACGAGAAGAGTCTGGATATGCAGCTGCTGGAACAGGCCATAGAGGAGAAAGCCCCCGGCACCCGCCAGGTGTTTCGGCTGCAAATGATGGAGGACGGCTTTGCCGGCAAGCTTCGCTATTTCGGCCATTTGGTGGGGGATATGAAAGCCCTGGCTTCCTCCAAAGTGGTGATCGTAGACACTTACTCCATCGCTGTGTCCTGCCTGCGGCATAAAGACGGCGTGCAGGTGGTGCAGATGTGGCACGCACTGGGGGCCGTTAAGAAATTCGGCTTGCAATCCCTAGGCACCAAGGAGGGGCGGGACGCCCGCTTGAGCCACGCCATGCATATGCACCGAGGTTACGACTATGTGTTGTGCCCCTCGGCAGCCACCGCGCGGTTTTATATGGAAGCCTTTGGCTGCCCGGCAGAGAAAATCAAGATTTGCTCCCTGCCTCGGGTGGACGATATTGTGACTCCCAAAGAGGGGCTGGCGCAGCGCTTTTATGCAGAGAACCCGGGTCTCAGTGACCGGCGGCTGGTGCTGTATCTGCCCACTTTCCGAGATCGAGAGGCCTATGTGGCCCAGGAGCTGAAATTGGCCTTTGCGGAGCAGGAGACCTACCGGTTGGTGGTGCGTACCCACCCGCTGAGCAAGGTAAAGCCGGATCCGGAATTCAGTATCCACGGCAACTACTCCACCTATGATTTGATGCAGTTGGCAGATGCCATCGTGACGGACTATTCCGCCTGCGCCTTTGAGGCGTCCCTCTTAATGAAACCCCTGTATTTCTTTGTGCCGGATTATGATCTGTATATGCGGGATCGGGGGCTGAATGTGGACTTGCGGCAGGAGATGCCTGCTGCCACCTTTACGGACGCGGATGCGCTGGCAGACAGCCTGCGCGCGGCGGCTTATGACTATGACGCGCTTTATGCGTTTCAGTCCAAATATGTGGAGAATACCAAGAATAATAACGCAGCCATCTTAGCCAACTTTGTGCTGACTTTGCTGCAAAAGAAGGACAGCGATTCTTAATGGAATACACATTTTCAAACAAGATCTCCGCACTGCAACCCAGCGCCATTCGAGAGATCTTGAAGGCTACCGCCGACCCGGCCATTATTCCGCTGGCAGCGGGCAACCCGGCGCCGGATGCGTTTCCGGTGGACGAGGTACGGGCCATTACCGCCGATATTTTGCAAAAAACGCCCATTGACGCCTTGCAGTACGGCGTGTCCGAGGGGTATCAGCCCCTGCGGGACACGGTGCGGGACTGGCTTGCCCGTCGAGAGAAGATCGGTACCGACGGGGACGATCTGCTGATCGTCAGCGGCGCGACCCAAATTATGGACCTGGTTACCAAGGTGCTGTGCAACGAGGGCGACACGGTGATCTGCGAGGAACCGTCCTTTATCGGCTCGCTGAACTGCTTCCGCTCCTACGGTTGCAAGCTGGCCGGCGTGCCGATGGAGGCAGACGGTATGGACACCGCCGCTTTGGAGCGGGTGTTGCAGGAGAACCCGGGCGCCCGATTTATCTACACCATTCCCAATTTCCAAAACCCCTCCGGCGCCACCATGAGCCTGGAGAAACGGCAGCAGGTGTACGACCTTGCCAAGCAGTATGGTGTGCTGATCCTGGAGGATAACCCTTATGGCGACCTGCGGGTGGCCGGTGAGCCGCTGCCCACCATTAAGAGTATGGATACGGACGGCATTGTGATCTATGCCGGTTCCTTCTCCAAGATCTTGTCCCCGGGTCTGCGGGTAGCCTACTGCGTGGGTCCCAAGCCGGTGCTGGCCAAAATGACCGTGGGCAAGCAGGCGGAGGATGTACATACCGCTATGCTCAATCAGATGATCGTGTACCAGTGGTTCCGGCAGTATGATGTGGACGCCCATATTGAGAAGATCCGCGGCATTTACCGCAAAAAGCTGGAGCTGATGTGCAACTGCATTGACAGTGATCTGGGCGATTTTGTAGAGTATGTGCGGCCCCAGGGCGGTCTGTTCATTTGGTGCAAGCTGCCCGGCGATGTGGATATGTTGGACTTTTGTAAGCGTGCCATTGCCAAACAGGTGGCTGTGGTGCCCGGCAACGCCTTTATGATGGACGACAAGGCAGTCAGCCACCATATTCGGCTGAATTTCTCCACCCCGTCTGACCAGGCCATTGTGGCCGGTGTGCACCGATTGGGTGAAGTGGCTGCCGATCTGCGCAGCAAATAAAGGAGCAAAGAATTATGTCTGAAGAAGTAAAAGTAGAACGAAAAAAGCGCAGCCTGTCGCTGATTCAGCCTACCTCCATTCCCACCTTGGGCAATTATCTGGGGGCGATGAAGGGCTGGAGCGCCTTTCAAGAAGAATATGACACCATTTACGGCGTAGCAGATCTGCATTCCATTACCGTGCGCCAGGACCCGCAAAAGCTGCGGCGGCAGACCACGGAGCTGTACGCTATGCTGTTGGCTTTGGGTCTAGACCCGGACAAGGGGATTGTGTTTATCCAGTCCCATGTGCCCACCCATTCCCAGCTGGGCTGGCTGCTGAATTGCTACACCCAGTTTGGCGAGTTGTCCCGTATGACCCAGTTTAAGGATAAGTCTAAGCAGCACGCGGACAATGTGAACGCCGGGCTGTTTACCTATCCCTGCCTGATGGCGGCGGATATTTTGCTGTACCAGTCGGATATTGTGCCGGTAGGTGCGGACCAAAAGCAGCATTTGGAAATTGCAAGGGATATTGCCGAGCGCTTTAACGGCATTTACGGCAATGTGTTTACCGTGCCGGAAGCCTACATTCCCAAGAGCGGCGCCCGGGTGATGAGCCTGCAAGACCCCACCCGCAAGATGAGTAAGTCCGACCCCAACCCCAAGGGTACGGTGTACCTGACGGACGAGCCCAGCGTTATTATGAAAAAGTTCCGTTCTGCGGTGACAGACAGCGAGATGAGTGTGCACTACGGCGAGGGTAAGGACGGCATCAACAACCTGATGACCATTTACGCCGCCGTGACCGGCAAGACGATGGAGACCATCGAACAGGAGTTTGCCGGTAAGGGCTACGGCGACTTTAAGACCGCTGTGGGCGAGGCGGTGATCGCAGAGCTGGAGCCGGTGCAGCAGCGCTTTAATCAGTTTATGCAGGATAAGTCCTATTTGCAGGCATGTTGGACCAAGGGCGCGGACCTGGCCCAGCGGGTCAGCCAGCGTACACTGGATAAGGCCATGAAGAAGATCGGCTTTTTGCTGAAATAAAAATGTGCAAGGGCGCACACCGGCAGCACCGGCGTGCGCTCTTTTATTTTGCCCATGCGGAAATATGGGCAATTTCACCAATTTGTAAACATATTTTTGGGCGGTTTGCCGTTGACCTGCCTATAAAATGTGTGTTATAATAAACTTGCGTTGTATGTATGTATGTAATAAGTGCGTATATACCGGATTGCCGATACGCCCTGAGAGGGCGGGCGGCGTGTCATTTTTTGTACAAATGATCTCTGTCACCCGGCGGGTGCCCTGTGCAACCCCTGCAAGAACTCTGCCTATCGCAGGCAAAACACGAGGAGGAATTATTTTGAAAGAAGCAAAAGCAATGGCTTATGTGAACATGTACGGCGTGCTCGCTACGCTGGAGAACTTGTGCCAGATCGACGACCAGGCCAAGGCCGTGCTCCGTGAGCTGAAAAAGCCGGTGTCCATCTGCTTTGATGTGACGAACGGCCCCTGCTGCACATTCAACTTCACCCAGGATGGCTGCAAAATGAGCGAGGGTACTTACGGCTGCACTTGCAAAATGAATTTTGCCAGCCCGGAGAAGTTTAATGCACTGATTGACGACTCTAAGCCCGGCGTGCCGGTAAAGGGCGCCGTACAGGTGCTCTCTTTCCTGCTGGGTCCGTTTACCAAGCTCACCAACCGGCTGACTCAGCTGCTGATGCCCAGTGAGGCGGACTTAAAGGACAGAGCGTTTTTTGAGGAGTCCACCGTTTTGACTTTCTACACTATTGCCGGAGCCATCTCTGCCCTTGCCAATACGGACAGCGTGTCCAAGCAGTCCGCGCTTTATACGGTAGACGGTGATGTGTCTATGGGCATTAAGGATGTGTGCTACGCCACCATTCGGGTCAATAACCACACGTTCCGCACCATTAAAGAAAAGGCCCAGTCTCCCCGGGCGGTGATGGAGTTTGCCACCATTGATCTGGCAAACGGTCTGTTTAACGGCACCGCCTCCACCATGGCAGAGCTGTGCGCCGGTCATATTTATATGGCGGGTATGATTTCTATGGTGGATAATATCAACCGCGTTTTGGACAGAGTTGCGGTATATCTGGGTTAAGGAGGTCTTTTAGAATGAGTAAATTTCCTGAATATAAGCATGAGAAAAGCCAGGAGTGGTTTAATCGGGCACTGAACGCCATTCCCTCCGGCGTGTACGGGCACTTGGGCCCCAGCGAGGGTTTGTTCCTGCCCATTACCAAGTGGCCGCTGATGTCCCAAAAGGCCAAGGGCACCTATTTTTGGGATGTAGACGGCAACAAGTATTTGGACTTTATGTGCGCTTACGGCCCCAATGTGCTGGGCTATTGCGATGACGATGTGGACGCCGCTGCCATGGAGCAGTTAAAGACCGGCAACTGCACCACTTCTCCCTCTTACAAAATGGTAGAGTGCGCCGAGTTGCTGATCGACACCGTGAACACCGCTGATTGGGCGTTCTTTATGAAGAACGGCTCCGACGCCACCACTTTCTCCGTGATGTGCGCCCGTGCGCATACCGGCAAAAAGAAGATGATGTTCTTTAAGGGCTATTACCACGGCGATTTCCAGTGGGCCCAAAAGGTGGACTACCCGGGCATTTTGCCGGAGGAAGTAGAAAACAATGTGGTGGTGCCCTGGTTTGACCTGGACGCTATGCAGAAGGCCTACGACGAGGCAGGCGGCGACTTTGCCGGCTTGATTGCCCAGCCCTATGACCACGGCAACTTTAAGGACAATGTGTGCGCCACGCCGGAGCAGTGGAAAGCGGTTCGCAAGTTCTGCGACGACCACGGTATGGTGCTGATTTTTGACGATGTGCGTACCGGCTTCCGTTTGGATCTGGCCGGTTCCGACCATTACTATGGCATTAAGGCAGACTTGATCTGCTTCTGTAAAGCCCTGGCCAACGGCTACAATATGTCTGCTGTTTGCGGTCAGGAGCATATGAAGAATACCGCTTCTTCCGTGGTATATACCGGCTCTTACTGGATGAGCGCCGAACCGTTCGCCGCCTGCCTGGCTTGTATTCCTAAGATGAAGAAGCTCAACACGCCTAAGATGTTCCGGGAAATGGGCATCCAGCTGACGGACGGCTTTGTAGCTGCCGGTAAGCAGCACGGCTTTGACCTGGTGGTGTCCGGCGAGCCGGCGCTGTTCTATCTGCGCGTTGCCAACGATGAAAGCCTGATGCTCCACCAGGAGTGGATCGCCGAGTGCGTCAGCCGCGGGCTGTTCCTGGCGTCTCACCACAATCACTTTATGAATGCCGCGGTTACCCAGGATGATATTAAGCTGGCCATCGACATTGCCGAGGACGCTTTCGGCGTTGTGGCTGCCAATCATCCGGAGATCCCGGGATTAGTGAAATAAACCAATCATTTTTGCCGGGTCTGTGCAAGGGGGCACGGCCCCGGCAACAACAGAAAGGGAGGACTTTGAATGCCTGCTGATTTTAAGCCATTTGACAAAGCCGAGTGGCTCCGCCTGGAGAAAAAGGCGGACGAGTTAAGACGACTGACCGTGCAGACCACCGTTTGGGGCGGCTCCGGCCACATCGGCGGCGCCATGAGTGCCATGGACGCTATGACCATTCTCTATCACCGCTTTATGAAGCTGGATGTAAACAACCCGGACATGGAGGACAGAGATCGCTTTGTGCTCTCCAAGGGGCATGCGGCTGTGGGCTACGGCCCGGTGATCTGCGACTACGGCTTTATGCCGGTGGAGGGGCTGCACAACTTTAACCTGACCGGCTCCAAGTTTGGTATGCACCTGGATAAGAACAAAATCAAGGGCATTGATTGCTCTTCCGGCTCTTTGGGTCACGGCCTTTCCCTGGCTGACGGCTTTGCCCTGGCTGGCCGCGTAAAGGGTCAGGACTATATGGTCTATTGCCTTACCGGCGACGGCGAGTTGAATGAGGGCTCCAACTGGGAGGCTGCCATGACCGCTGCCCAGTTTAAGCTGTCCAATGTGGTGGTGCTTGTGGATAACAACAAGTGCATGATTGACGGCCGCGTGGACGATGAGATGAAAGTGGAGCCGCTGGATAAGAAGTTCGAGGCCTTTGGTTTTAAGGTAAAGCGCGTAGACGGCCAGAATATGAAGGAACTGAACGATGCCATTGAGGACGCCATCGCCAATCACAAAAACGGCGGCGACCAGCCCTATTGTATCGTGATGGATACCTTTAAGGGCGCCGGTATCGACTTTATGGAGGATGATTACCACTGGCATTACGGCGCACTGGATGAGGCAAAAGAGAAGGCTTGCTACGAGAGCCTGGATAAGTATTACAAGAAACGCTGCGAGCGTGCGGAAAAGGAGGGCTAAGCCATGGCAAGCGGAATGACTTATACAATGACGGAGACCACCGCCCTCTCTACGGCGGAATATTACGGCAAGGCGCTGTGCGAGCTGGGTGCGGAGCACCCGGAAGTGGTGGCGCTGACCGCTGACCTGGGCAAATCCACCAAGATCGGTATGTTTGGCGAGAAGTTCCCGGATCGTTTCTTCAATGTGGGTATTGCTGAGCAGAATATGTTTGGTGTGGCAGCCGGGCTGGCGCAGAACGGGCTGATCCCCTTTGCTTCTACCTTTGCTATTTTTGCTTCTGCCCGCTCCCTGGATCAGGTGCATACGGATATTTGCTATCAGAATGTACCGGTTAAGATTATTGCTACCCATGCGGGTACTTCATTCGGTCAGGCGGGCTCTACCCACCATGCTTTGATCGATATGGCGTGCATGCGCTCTCTGCCCCACATGACCGTGATCTGCCCCTGCGACGGCGCAGAGACTTATCACGCGGTTAAGGCAGCGTACAGCTATCCCGGCCCGGTTTATATTCGTATCAACCGCGGCTTTGACCAGATCGTTTATCCCAATCTGGAGGAGTGCACCTTTGAGGTGGGCAAGGCCAAGGTAATGAACGAGGGCACAGATATTACCGTGATTGCCTGCGGTTCTTGCGTGTATCAGGCCATGCAGGCTGCCCAGATGGCAGCGGCTGACGCCGGACTGAAGGTGCGTGTGCTGAATATGCATACCATTAAGCCTCTGGATGAGGAAGCTGTAATGTCCGCCATTATGGACACTCGCCGGATTATCACCGTAGAGGATCACACCGTGATGGGCGGTTTGGGCACCGCTGTTGCTGAGGTGGTTGCCAAGAGCGGCAAGGCCTGCGTCATGCGGATGCTGGGCCATCAGGATGAATTCTCCACCATCGGTCTGCACGAGGACCTGATGTCTCTTGCAAAGATCGACGCCAACGGCATTGCCGACACCATTGCCGAAGTGATGCACGCCGATTTTGAAGCGGACGACGCTTGGGACGACGAATTCTAATTCGCGCACAGATGTTAAAACTTCAAAATCAAGAAAGGATGTGCCAGTATGGCAAGTGATACCACACGCTACACCAACAAGGTGTTTATGACCGGCGCCTTGCCGCTGCTGAAGACCATCGCCAACGATGTGCCGGAGCTGAAGAAGAAATTTGAGGGCGTCAACGCCGTGTACCAGGTTTCTGCTATGGCTAACGCACAGGACAAAGAGGCGATCCACTTTATCATCGAGGATGGAGAGTGGACGGTCAAACTGGGTGAGTACTTGGGGCAGCAGAAGATTGACGCCGAATTGCAGTTCGCTTCTATGGAGAAGATGAATGCATTTTTTAAGGGCAATATGAGCGCCCTGCCCAAGATGAAGATCAAGAGCTTTGGCAAGTTTATCAAATTTATGATGGTCCTGCTGAAGATGAGTTCTCTGCTGGGTATTAAAGAACCGCCGGAAGATGAGCAGCTATGTCTGCTGCTGACCAAGCTGTATTTTTATTTGCTGTCCTCCGGCATCAGCCAGTTGAACAAAATGGGTCACCCGGCGATTCGGGATTGGACTTCCAAGAGCCCGGACCGGGTGTACCAGTGGGCTGTGGAGGGCCACCCGGAGTGCACCGCTTACCTGCGCATTAAGGCAGGCAAGTCCCGTGCCGGCCGTGGGGAGTATAAGCGCTCCAAGCCGTTCTTCTGCATGAAGTTCGACACCGCCCAGCACGCGCTGATGATCCTGCTTGGCACCGGCGATATGCTCCAGATGACCAAGGATAAGCAGCTCATCATGGAAGGCGCGCCGGAGTTCGGCGCCATGATCGGCGATTACATGATGATCGTGGGCGACCTGGCCTCTTAATTTTCTAAACGCCTTGCGGCACCTCTTTACGGGGTGCCGCTTTTTTGTTTTGATTGCGCTTTATAAGGAATGAAAAGGCGGATAAAACAAAACCGCCCCTATGCTGCATGGTAGCAACAGGGGCGGCTCTTGATATTCTTAATTTTTCTTTTCGTTTTCCAGTTCCTGCTGTTCTTTATAGAACATATTGGCCTTAACATAAACTTGAATATAGCCGTTGATCACCTGGGCCAGTTCACCGGCAGAGTAGGGGTTGGGCAAAATGTGCTCGTCGTCGTCGATCACCACCGGCCCCCGCTCAAAGTCGTTAAAGGTGGGCATTAGACTATAATTCTCCGCGGTCTTTACAATAGAGATCAGGGTGTAGTCCGCTGTGGCGTTAACAAAGCCCTTTTTCTTGGTATATTTCTCAATGGTGGACAGGTCGCTCTGGTCATTGTGCTTCTTGGAGTAGCAGGAGTCGATCACTTCCTCAATAAACTGCTCCAGCCGTTCCTCGCTGTACGGCGCTTTCAGCAGATGCACCTTATCAATATCCGCTATGCCGTACTTGTCGCTTTCGCCGCAGGGAATGCCGATCAGGTTCTCGTCCTCGTCCACATAAAGGGAGATGGTATAAAATGCTTTTTCCATATACAAAAATCACCTTTTCCGTTGGTTCTCCCCCTTATTATATCGGATTGCGTTGAAAAATACAACCGTTTGTGCTAAACTGGGGACGGTGATTGTATGAAACAAGTTTTAATAACCGGCGGCGCTACCGGCATTGGTGCGGCTACGGTGCAGGTGTTTTTGGAACGGGGCTACCGCGTGTTTGTGACGGTGCACCAAACGGCGGCGGAGCTGCCGGGAGTGACGGCGATCCCTTGCAATATTACGGACCCGGCGGACGTGGAACGGTTGTTTGCCGCGGTGGGTACGGTGGATGTGCTGGTGAATAACGCCGGGATCAGTTTGATCCGCCAAATTCAGGATACCACGCCGGAGGATTATGACGCCCTAATGGGGGTCAACTGCAAGGGCGTGTTCCTGTGTAGCCGGGCGGCAGCGGTGGATATGCTGCGCCGCCACAGCGGCGCCATTGTAAATGTGTCCTCCATGTGGGGGCAGGTGGGCGCCTCTTGCGAGACGGTGTATTCCATGAGCAAGGCCGGGGTTATCGGCTTCACCCTGGCGCTGGCCCAGGAGCTGGCGCCGGAGGGCATTGCCGTCAACTGTGTGGCGCCGGGAATCATTGACACCCGTATGAATGCCTGCTTTGATCGAGCAGAGCTGGAGGCCGAGGTGCCTATGGGTCGACTGGGCACACCCCGGGAGGTGGCAGAGGCTGTGCTGTACCTGGCAGAGAGTCCGTATGTGACCGGCCAGGTGTTGGGAGTCAACGGCGGTATTGTATAATATAATAAAATGAGCGTAGGGCGCAGAGGCGCCGCGTAGGGAATGTGCGCGGCTTTTCTGCGCCCTCTGTCACACCTTTTGCCGTCTTTCATAGTATGGTTTAGAAAGGCGAAAGGAGGTACTACGGTTATGGGTTGTGGTTGCAATAACGGTTGCGGCTGCGGATCTTCCTGGATCGTGATTTTGATTATCATCCTGTTGCTCTGCGGCGGTTTCGGTAACTGCGGCTGCGGTAATGACTGTGGCTGCGGCTGCTGATTATCCGGTCGGCGCAAGGTGTGCACAGCATGCCTTGCCGTACATAATAAGATCAAAAAAATAGGGGAGTACCCATAGCGCCGATGGTCAAAGATCGGCGCTTTTTTACGCACATTTTTGCCAAAGACAATGAAAGTCAAAAAATAATTATGCTAAAATTCCGCATAACCAAGCCGAAAATCGGGTATACTCTCCGGGAAGGTCAAAAAAAGTCAAAAAAGTTCTTGACTTTCTCTGACCTTTGTGCTACTATGATGACAGAAGGTCAAAGAAAGTCAAAGTCAGAGTGCGAACGAGCGCAAGATCAACAACGGCTCCTGTATCCCTCTCGCCGGGCTTTCCACCTTCATTAGATAGGAAGTGATTGGAAAATGAAGATCAGTGATGTGATCGCAGATATGATTCTTGATATGTTTGATGACAACAAATCCACCGTTCAGATCCAGCGCAACGACCTGGCGGCGCGGGTGGGCTGTGTGCCCAGCCAGATCAATTATGTGATCACCTCCCGGTTTACACCGGAGCAGGGCTACCGCATTGAGTCCAGGCGTGGCGGCGGCGGGTGTATTCTCATTACCCGTGCCGACAGCAAGAACCAGGCGCTGATGGCGCTGATCAATTCCATTGGTCCTGCTATAGATGAAAAGACGGCCAAGGCCCACCTGTACAACCTGCACTACCAGGGCTTGATGGACACCCGCAGCGCCAAGATCATGGAGTCGGCGCTCACCGGGTGGAACCAGCACGGCGTAGACGAGCAGGTGCTGGACCAGATACGGGCCCGTCAATTTAAACAAATGCTGCTTGCATACATCAATTAGGAGGTTATTTGTTATGCGTTGTGAACATTGCAATCAAAACGAGGCAACCACTTATATTAAACAGAATATCAACGGCAAGGTGACCGAGATGCACCTGTGTCGGGATTGTGCCGAGAAGTTAGGCGTCTTGGAGCCCATGCACAGCAATATGGGCCTTGGCTCTATGTTTGAGGGCAGCTTCTTCGGCAACTTCCTGGGGGCCGGGCTGGCGGCCATGAACGCCTTGACAGGCGTGGATCGCTGCGACTACTGCGGTTCCACCTTTAACGATATTATCAACACCGGCAATGTGGGTTGCGCGCATTGTTACGACCGGTTTGCAGACAAACTGGAACCCAGCATTCGCAAAATCCACGGTGCCACCCGCCATATTGGCAAGAATATTTCTTACACGGAGGAAAAGGAGCCGGTGAACAACGCCAAGGCGAAAGAACCGGCAGCAGAGAAGCCCCAAAGTGAGCGGGAGCGCTTGCAGGCGGAACTGGATAAGGCGGTGCAGGAGCAGCGCTACGAGGACGCGGCGGTGCTGCGTGACCAAATCAAAGAGCTAAAGCCGGAGGAATAAAGATGAATAAGTGGTACAGCGGCGAGGGCAAAAATTCAGATGTAGTGGTGGGCGCTACCGTGCGCCTGGCCCGCAATTTGGCAGACGCCCCCTTTCCCATTCGTATGAACAACGAGATCCGCAGAAACACGGTGAAGAAAATCTTTGCCGCCGTGAAGAATTCTCCCTATGCCGGAGAGTTCGATCTGGTGGATCTGAGCGCCGTGTCTTCGGCGCAGGCGTATGCCTATGCGGAGCAACAGCTGATCAGCCGTCGCTTTGCCCGGCAAAAGGATCAAGGTGCCTTTTTGCTCAGCAAGGACGGCAGCGCCAGCGTGATGCTTTGCGAGGAGGATCATATTCGCTTACAGGTGCGCGCCGCCGGGCAGGACCTGGAGGGCGCTTACGCCAAGGCGGATCAGCTGGACGATGCCCTGCTGGACCGGTTACCCATTGCTTTTGATGAGCGGCTGGGCTTTTTAACAGCTGTGCCCACCAATTTGGGTACCGGTATGCAGGCCATGCTGGATTTGCATCTGCCGGCACTGGCAGGTCAAGGGCTCATTGACCAGCTGACGGTGATGATCGGCAAGCTGGGACTGTCGCTGCAACCTCTTTATGACGGCCACGGCAGCTTTTATCGGCTGACGAACCAGGTAACGCTGGGGATTACCGAGAAAGCGGCCATTGATAATGTAAATGCCATTTGCGACCAAATCGTGCGCCAGGAGCGCAATCTGCGTCAGCAGCTGCAACAGCAAGACGCCTTTTTGGATCGTATTTACCGAGCTATGGGCACGCTGCAAATGGCTCGTACTTTGAACCAGGACGAATTTTTTGACCTGGTGTCGCTGCTGCGCCTGGGTATTTCTCTTGGCGAGAGCAGCAAAACATACAGCGATGTAGGCGAACTGATCCAAAAGGTGCAGAACGCCACCATTGCAGCCGCTGCCGGGGCAGAAATAACTGCCGACGCAGTGGATAAGATCCGCGCCGGACTGGTGCGGCAGGCTTTGGCGTAAAAAGGAGAGCGGAATTTCCTCTTGCACCAAGGCAATAAGGAGGATTTACCATGTATAGATTTAACTACTTTACCGAAAAAGCAAACCATGTGATCAACCTGGCCATTACCTCCGCAGAGGAGCTGGGCCATAACTATATCGGCAGCGAGCACTTGCTGCTGGGTATCTTGAAAGAAGACGCCGGCTTAGGCGCCCAGGCGCTGCGTGAAAGCGGTGTGCAGACCGAAGATGTGGAAAAGCTCATCAAGGAGAATATCGGCGTAGGGGAGCCTACCCGGTTGACCCCGGATGACTTTACTCCGCGGTTTAAACGGATGCTGGAGTTGGCGTTCCAGATTGCCCGTGGTATGATGCATTCCTTTGTAGGCACAGAGCACCTGTTGCTGGCACTGCTTAAGGAGACGGATTCTTACGGCTACAAGTTCCTGCTGGCACTGGGCGTGCGCCCGGAAGTGCTGGTGGAGCAGCTGTTCTCCGGTCAGGAGACGCAGCCAGACGGCAAGACCGACGGTAAAAAGGGCAAGACCAAGACGCCTACGCTGGACGAGTTTGGTCGTGACCTGACTGCGCTGGCCGAGGGCGGCAAGATCGATCCGGTGATCGGTCGTGAAAAGGAAATTGAGCGGGTCATTCAAATTTTGTCCCGCCGCAGCAAGAACAATCCCTGCCTCATCGGTGAGCCGGGCGTTGGCAAAACCGCCATTGCCGAGGGGCTGGCGCTGAAGATCGTTAAGCACGAGGTGCCGGAACTGCTGGAAGGCAAAAAGATCGTGGCGCTGGATCTGACCTCTATGGTGGCCGGCACAAAGTACCGTGGCGACTTTGAAGAGCGAATTCAAAAAGCCATGGACGAGGTAAAGCAAGCCGGTAACATTATTTTGTTTATCGACGAGGTGCACACCTTAATGGGCGCCGGGTCTGCCGAGGGCGCAACGGACGCTGCCAATATCTTAAAGCCCGCTTTGGCTCGTGGTGAGATCCAGGTGATCGGTGCCACCACCATTGACGAGTACCGCAAGAATATTGAAAAGGACGCCGCCTTGGAGCGCCGGTTCCAGCCGGTGACCGTGGGCGAGCCTACCGAGGAGCAGACCGTGGAAATTCTGAAAGGTCTGCGGGATAAGTACGAGGCCCACCATAAAGTGAAAATTACCGACGCCGCTATTGAAAACGCGGTGAAGATGAGCAGCCGATATATTGCCGATCGGTTCCAGCCGGATAAGGCCATTGACCTGATTGACGAGGCCTGCTCTAAAGTACGCCTGGCGGCTTATACGGCCCCGCCGAACCTGAAAGAGATGGAAACGGAGATCAAGCGCCTGGCGGCAGAAAAGACCGCTGCCGTGCGCAGCCAGAACTTTGAGCAGGCGGCAGAGCTGCGAGACAAGGAAAAGAGCCTGCAAGACCTGCTGGATCAGGAAAAGGAGAAGTGGAAGAACACTTCCTCCCACGATGTAAAAGAAGTGACCCCTGCGGATATTGCCGCCGTGGTGTCCGGCTGGACGGGTATTCCGGTACAGCAGATCACCAAGGAGGAGTCCCAGCGGCTGCTGCAACTGGAAAAGATCCTGCACCAGCGGATCGTGGGTCAGGATAAGGCCGTATCGGCGGTGGCGCGCGCCATTCGTCGTGGTCGTGCGGGGCTGAAAAACCCCAAGCGCCCTATGGGCTCCTTTATCTTCCTTGGCCCTACCGGTGTGGGTAAGACGGAGCTTTGTAAGACTTTGGCCGAGGCGATGTTTGGGGACGAGAATGCCATCATCAAGCTGGATATGAGCGAGTATATGGAGAAGCACACGGTCTCTAAGCTGATCGGTGCGCCTCCCGGGTATGTAGGCTTTGACGAAGGCGGCCAGCTGACGGAAAAAGTCCGCAGAAAGCCCTACTGCGTGGTGCTGTTTGATGAGATCGAAAAGGCCCACCCGGATGTGTTTAATATGCTGCTGCAAATCCTGGAGGACGGTGTGCTTACCGACTCCCAAGGCCGCAAGGTCAGCTTTAAGCACGCAGTGATCATTATGACCTCCAATGTGGGTGCGTCTAAGATTACCGACAGTCGTCAGGCCTTGGGCTTTGGCGATGACAAGGACGCAGCCAAGACCATTGAGGACCTGGTGATGGAGGAACTGAAAAAGACCTTTAAGCCGGAGTTTCTGAACCGTGTGGATGAGATTGTGGTGTTCAACCAGCTGGAGAAGCAGGATATTCAGGAGATCGCCCGCCGGATGTTGAAGGCTCTGAATAAGCGCCTGGCAGACCTGGATGTGCAAGCCACCTTTACGGACGCGGCAGTGGATGCGTTGGCCGATAAAGGCTTTGATAAGGTGTATGGCGCGCGGCCTTTGCGCCGGGCCATTCAGACCCAAATTGAGGACCCGCTGTCCGAGCTGCTGCTGGAGGATAAGATCCACGGCACGGTGACAGTGGACTATAAGGACGGTGCGTTTACCTTTGATTCGCCGGCCGATAAAGACAAACAAGAACAGCCTGCGGCTCCTGCTGCAGACTGATCCGAGCAACACAAAAGCCCCTTGCGGTTTGAACCGTAAGGGGCAATTTTTTATATTGCGGTTTGTTTTTAATCCTGCGGCGGCGCAGGGGATTTGCGGTTGCATTTCTCCTGCAACTTGAGAATATAATAGAACACCACAGCGGCTGCCACCATGCCGGTGACCATACCGAATGTGACCAACATGGTGGTGGTACCGTTCTTGGTGAACAGGGCGCGATCGCCGCCCACCAGCCCGGCCATGGTGTAGTACAGCGGGCCGCCGGGCAGCAAGGGAATGATGCCCGGGATCAGGTAAGTATTGGACGGTGCCTTAAGCACCCGTGCCATGGCTACGGACCAGAAGTACACCACTGCCGTGGCCACCACATTGGCGGCAAACACATTGCCCCACAGGTGGAAGCACAGCAGATACACACCCCAGCCCAGGGCGCCGCCAAAGGTGGCAGCCGCCACATTGCGTTCGCTGACCCGGAAGTAAATGGAAAAGCCCAGGGTGCCGATGGCGCCCATGAGAATTTGAATGAGTGCTGCTTTCATGCCGCTGCACCTCCCATTACCAGGAACGCCAGAGCGTAGCCACCGGCAATGGCCAGTGCCACCAGCACCGCCTCAATCAGTCTGTACAGCCCGGTGACAATATCTCGGTTGAACATCTCCTTAATGGCGTTCACTAAAAGCAGACCGGGGATCAGCAACATAATGTCGCCGATCATAATTTTGTCTGCCTGGTGACCTAAGCCCAGGCGGGTGAGCCCCAGCGCCAGCAGCCCGGAGACGAACCCGGCCACAAAGGTGTAGATCACATTGTGGATCTGCCGCAGCTTCAAATGATAATCCATCAGATAGATCACAATGGCAATGGCGGCTGCGGCCAGCCCGTCCTTCAGATCACCGCCGTAAAAGACGGAGAAACCGCCGGCTGCCAGCATATAGCCCAGGCATTTGATCACCGGTTTGGGTTTGCCTTTTTTGTACTGGCGGATCTGCCGGGTCAGGTCCTCCACATCCGGCACCTGGGCGCAAATGCGGCGGGAGAAAGCATTAAGCTCCTCTAACCGACCCAGGTCCGTGCCGTAACTTTGCACCCGCACAGATTGGGTGTAGTGATTGCCGTCCTTGTCCCGAATGGTGGCCACGATCAGGCTGGTGACGGCGTAGATCTCGCAGTCGGTAAAGCCGTAGGCAATGCAAATGCGCCGCACGGTGTCCTCCACCCGCTTGACCTCGGCACCGGTTTCTACCAAGCGGCGTCCAATCTCCAGTGCATCCTCTAAGAACAGCTCACAGCTGTGTTTGTCCATGGTGTCGATCATACAAAGCCCCCTCTATGGGTATTATCGCAAAAATGCCCGCTCCGGTCAATAGATATTGGCAAAAAGGCGAAAATATGGCGCAACCAAGGGAAATGCAACCGCCAGTTGCGAAGATTTTTTCAAATGTAAAGCAGAGTATGTTGCCGCAACCGACCAAAATGGGTATGATGAGAGTGTCCTCAGGGGAAAGCCCGGGACACCAACACAGTCAGCAAGATCCCTCGGCGGATCTCCGCAATACATTTTGAAAACACCATGACTAAAGGAGATGCACAAGTATGAAAATCACAAGAACCGAACACTTCGACATTCAAAGAAAGATTGTTGCCAATATGACCACCGAGAGCTGGGAGCAGATTCCCCATGTGGCTTATGTATATGAGGCGGATGTAACCGACCTGATGACCGAGTTTAAGAAACTGCGCTCTACCGGCAAAACCAAGATCACCCTGAATACGGTTTTGATGAAAGCCATCATTGAGGGGCTGAAAGCGGCACCGGTGATGAACAGCCACCTGCGCTACAACCGCAAGCTGGTGCGCGGCGAGCTGAAGACCTTTGAGGACATTAACATTTCTATGCCCATGCTGCTGCCGGACGGCAGAATGATGACCGTCAACCTGCGAGACTTCCAGAACAAATCCCTGCTGGCTATGACCGATTACATTGCCGATGTGACCCGCAGAGCAGAGAACACCAACCTGAACGAAGTGATGTTTGATGTGTCCTTGGACAACACCATTACCGGTCTGAAACAGGGAAAAGTAAAACAGACCGTTAGTCGGCTGATCGGCTCTAAGACCGGCAAGCACAAGGTGCACACGCTCCGCGGCGCTGCCAAGAAAGCTTATTACAGCATTCCGGAGAAAGACCGCCTGACTAAGAAAGATATTGAGCAGGGCACCGTTACCATTTCTAACCTGGGCTCTCTGTACAGAGGACAGAGCGGCTACGGCACCTTGATCGAGATTGTGCCGCCCCAGGTGTGCGCATTCGCCCTGGGCGCTGTGCAGGATAAGCCGGTGGTGGTCACCGATAAGTTCGGCAACAAGACCATTGAGGCTCGCCAGATCTTGCCCATCACCGTGGTATTTGACCACCGTGCGCTGGACTTCGGCGATGTGATCCCCTTCCTGAAGAAGATGGACAGCATCTTTGCACACCCTCAGGTGATCCAGGAGTGGAAGGGCCAGGAGCGCGTAAAGGCCGTTATAGCTACCGAGGGCGAGGGCGTGGCCTAAGTGTGCTGAAAGCATAAAGAGCGGTTCTGTTGCGGCAGGACCGCTCTTGCACTTTTTGCCCGCCTTTGGTACAATGGCGATAGAGGGGGTGTGGATATGAATAGAAAAGTAGATTTTTGGGGCGGTGTGTGCATCGCTTTGCTGGCAGTAAGCACCGCTTGCTTTTCCCTGATTTATGTAAAAAACCATCATGCGGTCTGTTTTTCGCTGGCGATTACATGCGGCACCTTTACTTATCACACGGCCATGCGCTTTGCCATGGGCTGGGTCGTCGGTCGCCACCAGGTGCCGGTGAATCCGCAAGGGCGCTGGTTTCGCCCACATCCCTGGGAGCCGGGGCTGTATGCGCACCTGGGGGTCAAGCGGTGGAAGCACCGGGTGCCCTCCTATAAGCCCTACGATATGCACGGCGATCTGCAAGCGGTGGTGATGCAGATGTGCCGCAACGAGCTGGCACACGAAGTGATGGCGATACTGAGCTTTGTGCCCCTGTTGTTTTGTCTGTTTTGCGACGATCCGGTGGCAAATCTGCCGGTGTTTCTCATCACCTCTGTATTGGCGGCAGTGGCGGATTTGATACCGGTGATCCTCCAGCGTTACAACCGGCCGCGGCTGCAACGGCTGCTGCGGCGCCGCCAGCAAAAGGCGGGGAGCAAATAGAAAACATGACGGCAGACACTTTTTGTAGTCTGTCGTATTTTTCATTTTGGCAACTGGTCATACCACGAACCAACTATCAAAAAACAAAAACATTTTATCTAAAAAATAACCGCCCAATGTGGGCAAAACGGCAAAAAAACACCGGGGCATTGTGAATGGATTGACAATCTTTGGCGTTCATATTATATTATACATAATATATGCAAAATACGGAGAGGTGTTTATGGAAGCGTATAAAGTTATTGAGATCAAAAAAAGCGTGTTTGAGAGTAACGACCGGGAGGCGGAGAAACTTCGGGCCGAGCTGAAAGCAGAAAAGACCTTTTTGGTGAATCTGATGTCCTCCCCGGGCAGCGGCAAGACCACCACCCTGCGGGGTATTATCGGCCGCTTGCAGCAGGAGATGCGCATCGGTGTCATGGAGGCGGACATTGACTCGGATGTGGACGCCAAAACCATTGCAGAGACCGGGGTGCGTGCCATTCAGCTGCATACCGGCGGTATGTGCCATCTGGACGCGGGCATGACCCGCCAGGGGGTGGAGAACCTGGGTACGGCGGATCTGGATCTGGTGTTCTTGGAGAATGTGGGCAATTTGGTGTGCCCTGCCGAGTTTGACACCGGCGCTGCCAAAAATATGATGATCCTGTCTGTGCCGGAGGGGGACGACAAGCCTCTAAAGTACCCGCTGATGTTTACCGTGTCCGATGTGGTGCTCATCAACAAGATGGACACAAAGAGCGTGTTTGACTTTGACGATCAGGCGGTACAGGAGCGGATCTTAAAGTTGAACCCGCAGGCCAAGATCTTTTTTATCTCTGCCAAGACCGGCGAGGGTATGGACGCAGTGTGCGATTGGCTGCGGCAGCAAGTCCGGGACTGGAACGCATAAGTACGGAGGGAGAAGACGATGGCTGAAGAGAGAGAATTGATCCTCAAACTAGGTCAAAAAATCACGGACCGGATCGGTCACAAGGTGACGGTAGAGGATCCGGAGTATTACGGCTTGGCCTGCGTGGTCACGGACGAGATGGCAGAGATCGCACTGAAGATGAAGGTACGCAAGCCCATGACCCTGGACCAGGTGGCAAAAGCCACCGGCAAGAGTAAGAAATATCTGGAGCCGCTGCTGCAAGAGATGAGCAGCATTGGCTTGTTGGAGTATAACTGGGAGAACCCCAGCCGCACCAAGCAGTATGTGCTGCCCATGTTCGTACCCGGCAGCGCTGAGTTCTTTAATATGAAAAAGGATCAGATCGACGCCCACCCGGAGTTGGCCAAGTTCTTTGAGCGTATGACTTTCTTACCGCTGGAGAAGATCACCGCCATGGTGCCCCCCGGCGGTGCCGGTATCGGTATGCATGTGATCCCGGTGGAAAAGGCCATTGAGACGGAAAATCAATCTGTCGATGTGGAGCATATTTCCCACTGGTTGAAGAAATATGAGGGCAAGTATGCCGCCGGTCCCTGCTCCTGCCGTATGAGCCGCGCCAAGCTGGGCGAGGGCTGCGGCGATGATGCCGAGGACTGGTGCATCGGCGTAGGCGATATGGCGGACTATTTGGTAGAGACCAACAAAGGCCATTATGTGACCTACGATCAGGTGCTGGAGATCTTGCAGCGTGCCGAGGACAACGGTTTTGTGCACCAGATCACCAACATTGACGGTGAGGACAAGATCTTTGCCATCTGCAACTGCAATGTGAATATTTGCAATGCCTTGCGGACTTCTCAGTTGTTTAATACGCCCAATATGTCCCGCTCCGCGTACATTGCCAAGGTGGACAAGGCGCAGTGTGTGGCCTGCGGTCGTTGTGTGGAGTATTGCCCTGCCGGTGCGGTGAAGCTGGGTCAAAAGCTGTGCACCAAGGACGGCGGCACGGTGACCTATCCCCGACAGGAGTTGCCGGATAAAATCAAGTGGGGCCCGGAAAAGTGGAGCCCGGATTACCGAGACAAGAACCGGATCAACTGCTACGACGCCGGCACGGCGCCCTGTAAGACCGCTTGCCCGGCACATATTGCCGTGCAGGGGTACTTAAAGCTGGCAGCCCAGGGGCGCTACAAGGACGCTCTGGCGCTGATCAAAAAAGAAAATCCGTTCCCTGCCGTTTGCGGCCATGTGTGCAACCGCCGGTGTGAGGACGCCTGCACCCGCGGCACCATTGACCGTGCGGTGGCGATTGATGAAGTGAAGAAGTTTATTGCTCACCAGGATCTGATTGCAGAGCACCGCTATGTGGCGCCCAAGGTGATCCCCTCTAACAAGGGCGGCTTTGATGAAAAGATCGCCATTATCGGCGGCGGCCCGGCCGGCCTGTCCTGCGCCTATTATTTGGCAGAGAAGGGCTATACCCCCACTGTGTTTGAGAAGAACGAGAAGCCCGGCGGTATGTTGGTGTACGGTATTCCGTCTTACAAGTTAGAAAAAGATGTAGTGGCTGCGGAGATTGATGTGATCCGTGAAATGGGTGTAGACATTCGCTGCGGCGTTGAAGTGGGCAAGGATATTACCTTGGACGAGTTGCGCGCCCAGGGCTACAAGGCCTTTTATATTGCTATTGGTTGCCAGGGCGGCCGCAAGGCGGGTATTCCCGGTGAGGACGCCCAGGGCGTCATGACCGCTGTGGACTTTCTGCGCACCGTTGGCGGCAACCCGGATTACCCGGTAGAGGGTGAAGTGGTTGTAGTTGGCGGCGGCAATGTGGCGATTGATGTGGCCCGTTCCTCCGTGCGCTGCGGTGCAAACAGCGTGTCTATGTTCTGCCTGGAGAGCCGGGACGCTATGCCTGCCTCGGTTGAAGAGGTGGAAGAAGTCCGGGTGGAGGGCGTAGATGTGAACTGCGGCTGGGGTCCCAAGGAGATCTTGACGGAGAACGGCAAGGTCACCGGTATTGTGTTTAAGAAGTGCCTGTCCGTGCTGGACGAGAACGGCCGCTTTGCCCCGGTTTATGACGAGAACCAGACCAAGACCGTGGCGTGCAGCCATGTGTACCTGAGCATTGGCCAAGCGATTGAATGGGGTCACCTGCTGGACGGCTCCAAGGTGGAGCTGGGTCGCGGCAACGGCGCTGTGGCAGACAGCCTGACCTATCAGACGGCACAGAAAGATATTTTTGTGGGCGGCGATGTATACACCGGCCCCAAGTTTGCCATTGATGCCATTGCAGCGGGCAAGGAGGGCGCCGTGTCCATTCACCGATTCGTGCAGCCCAACACCAGCCTGACCATCGGCCGTAACCGCCGGGACTTTATTGCGCTGGATAAGGAGAATATCTCCGTGGCCCAGTACGATACCGGCGACCGCCAGGTGCCCGGCGTGGACAAGAGCATTGATCAAAAGCATTCCTTTAGAGACGCACATCTGACCTATACAGAGGCCCAGGTGAAGGCGGAGACTGCTCGTTGCTTAGGCTGCGGCGCCTCTGTGGTGGATCCCAATAAGTGCATCGGCTGCGGCGTGTGTACCACCAAGTGCGCCTTTGACGCCATTCACCTGCACCGGGAACTGCCGGAAGCCAGCAAGATGGTACGCTCGGAGGATAAGATGAAAAGCATTTTGCCTTATATGCTGAAGCGCGAGATCAAAATTCGTTTTAACAAGGAGTAAGTATGCACGAGTTGGGCATCGTATTCCATATTATTGATACTGTGGAGCAGGTGGGGCGCGAGAACGGGGTAACGCAGGTGCGCTGTGTTACGCTGGATGTGGGTCAGGTATCTGGAATTGAGGACCCCTATTTGATGGACTGCTGGCGCTGGGCTGCGGATCGATCGGAGATACTGCGGGGCGCCCGGTTGCAGATTGAGACGGTGCATGCCGTCACCCTGTGCGACGCCTGCGGCAAGACCTATGATACTGTGCCCCAGGGGCGCACCTGCCCCTATTGTGGCAGCGGGGATACCCACTTGCTGCAAGGCAATGCATGCAGTATACGAGAAATTGAGGCGCGATAGAGAATGCACGAGTTGAGTATTGTGTATGAGTTGTACCGCACGGTGACCCAGCTGGCCGCAGAGGCCGGGCTGCACCGGGTGGAAGCGGTGCGCCTGCAAGTCGGGGAGCTGTCCGGTGTGGAGGGCCCGTACCTGCGGGAGTGCTGGAATGCTGTGGTGCGAGATACGCCGCTTCGTTCTACCCGGTTGGAGCTGGAGCACCTGCCGGCTATTGCCATGTGTGCGCATTGTGCCCGCTTGTATGCTCATTTGGCCTGTGCCCGCACTTGCCCCCGTTGCGGTAGCCACGATCATCTCATTTTGTCCGGCCGCCAATTTCTCATCGACCGGATCGAGGGGTATTAAAAATCAGCCGACGACCGTGCGTCTATTCGCGCAGTCGTCGGCTTTTATTTGTTTTTTTGAATTGACGGTTGGTGGTGTGGAGCCCGATCACGCATGGACAGCAGGGGAAAAGATGACCCGGACCGGTGTGCCGGAGCGGCAATACTTTGCAGCAAACTTACAAATAGGCAAATAAAAAACAGATACACGCCGGTGTATCTGTTCTTTTATGCTTATTTATGTGGGTTATTCTTCGTTTTCGCGGATTTCTTTCAATTGGGGTTGCAAAACGGCCAGCTTTTTCTTGGACAGGTTGTAGCCGAATCCCAGTAAAATCGCCAATAGAGTCAGAGTAATGGCCGGTACAAGGGTGGAAATGTCATAGAGCTTATTGAGCACATCCTCCGGCAGCGCTGTGTTGTTTGCAGAAGCGGTGCTATCGTAGTGGATCACCGCCAAAAGGGCATTGAGTCCAACACCGGCCAGGGTTTGCCCCAGCTTTCTGGCAAAGGAGACAACCGCATAGGCAGTACCTTCCTCCCGACGATGGGTGCGAATCTCGTGGTAGTCAATCACGTCCATCACCAGCGCCCACACCTCCAGTACCAGGAAGGTCTGGCCCAGGCCGGAGAAGAAGGTGAACACCAAAAATACATAGGGATTGTCGGTTTTGATAAAGAACAGAATAAAACTGACCAGTGCCGCAAAGCCCATACCAAAGGCGCAAAGCTCTTTTTTGCCGAATTTGTCGATCAGCTTGTTCATAATAGGAATTAAGATGGCCATGGGCAAGTAGGTGCAGATGGTCACCAGTGCGTACAGCTGCGCACTGTGGTAGTAGTCCGCAAACAGGTACTGATAGGTGGCTTGATAATAGAACTGAAACGCGATCAGCAGCATGGACACCAGGCAAAGCATCACAAACGGTCTGTTCTTTGCCAGGTCGCCAATCGCCTTAAAGGCGTTGTAGTCGCCTTTTTTCTTTTGAATCGGTGCGATTCTTTCCTTGGTCAGCTTGTAGTGACCGAAGAAAATCACAATGGAAAGAATGGCCAGGATCAAAACGCCGATGGTCAGTTTGTTACCGTCCAGCGTTTGAATTTTGGTGCCGTCGGCGGCGACGGTGGTGTTGTATACCAGCATGGGAAAGAGAATGGTGCTCGGCAAGCCGCCGAGGCCGGCGCCGATGGAACGCCACATGGACAGGGAAGAGCGTTCTTTCTCGTCATCGGTGACCACTGAGGCCAGCGAGCCGTAAGGAATGTTGACGCAGGTGTACATCATACCGTACAGAATGTAGGTGATGTAGGCAAACAGCAGGTATTTGGCCTCACTCAAATTGGGAATGACCGTAAACATCAGCACCGCAGACACCGCCAGCGGAATGGAAAACCAAAATACATACGGGCGGAATTTGCCTTGCTTGGTGGGCTTTCTGGAGTCAATGAACGCGCCCCAAATGGGGTCGTTGATGGCGTCCCAAAGCCGTGCCACCAAAATCAGAACCACAATCTTGGCAGGCTGAATGTGCAGCACATCGGTGTAAAACTTGTTTTGAAATGCACCGATCAGTGAGAAGGTCAAAAGGCCGCCCATGTCGCCCATGGCGTAGCCGATCTTGTCCTTAAACTTTATGCCGTGTGTTAAACTCTTTTCGCTCATAAAAATCCCCCTTCATTTGTGAAAAGATATTGAATGAAAATCCATTTCAAATCCGTGGACAGCGCACAAAAATATAGCGCGTTTTCCCTTGCCGGCAGGGTACGCAAACGGGAAGTGCGAATCAGCATGTTGTTTGCTAAGTGAATGGATCGTATATATGTCCCTTTCCATACGAATGGACACGGTTCATTATGTTACTATCATACAATGCACGCCTCCGGTTGTCAACAAAAACAGCGGCTCCTGCATTGACATCTTCGGTGGGTTCGGGTAAAATAAAAGCACAGACGGTTGTTGCCAATCAAAAAGAGAAATCTGTTCCCATTCCGAACACAGTCATCCAGCCCTTGTATAAGTCTATGCAGGGGCGATTTTGGTTTTTAGGCAAGGAGGAGTTATGCGAGAAAACATAAAGTATATGGTTAAAAACTGGATTGCCTGGGATAAGAAAAGCCTGGTGTACTTTCTGATCCGGGTGCCGGCACTGGTGTTCCAGCCCATTGTCACCGCCTATATACCCAAGGCGATGATTGACTGCATCGAAAAGGGCGTAACCGTGGGCAGATTGACACTGGTCGTTGGGCTGCTGAGCCTGCTGCTGACCATTACCATTTGGTTGGATCCGTTTATGAAGGAGCTGATCCTGGGCGGTGCCCGGATCGTGCGCATGCGCTATGCGGTGGCTGCGTTTGAAAAAAATCTCAGTACCGACTATGCCAATATAGAAAATCTGGAAATGCGCGAGAAGCAAAAGCGCGCAGAGGTTTTTTATAACGGACGGTATGCAGGCGGTTCAAACTTTATAAGCACGCTGAATTTGTTTTTCGTTGCGGTGGTGGGTGTTGTTGCGTCCGGCGTACTCATCTACAAGATCAACATTTGGATGATTTTGCTGATTATTGCCACCTGCGGCGCCCAGTTTTGTTTGCAAAGAGCGCTGACGAAGAAACAGCGGCAAAACTTGGATCAACGCACGGAGCCTGCGGCGAAGTTCGATTATTTTTATAAGCTGTGCAAGAATGGCACGGCGGCAAAGGATATTCAGCTTTACAATATGGGCGATTATTTTATTCGGGCGCTTGCCGCCTCCCTTTGCAGGATTGAAAAAATCTATGCCCGGTACACCCACACCTGCGTAGCGTTTAACGGCATTACCGCTTTGCTCAGCGCCGTGCGCCAGGCCATTGCTTACATTTACCTTGCGTATTTGACCGGCAAGGGTGCGCTCAGTGTGTCCGATTTTATCTTCTATTTCGGCATCATTACCGGCTTTTCCAACTGGGTGCTCCATTTGGGCTTTGCGGTCAATCAGATTGAGATGTGCTGCAAGGAGTGCCAGGCATACAGGGAGTATATTGCGTTTGCGGATCATGCAGAGGAGGGGGAGCGGCTGACCTCCAAATCCGTGGATCGGGTGGTGTTTGAGCATGTGTCCTTTCAGTACCCCTCTGCTGACGCACCTACGCTGAAGCATATTGACCTTACATTCAAAAATGGCGAAAAGATTGCCATTGTGGGGGAGAACGGCGCAGGCAAAACCACGCTGATCAAGCTGCTGTGCGGCCTGTATGCGCCCACCGGCGGTCGCATTCTGTTAAACGGCAAAGATACTGCCACCATTGCAAAGAACAGCTATTTCGATTTGTTTTCGGCCATTTTTCAGGACTATTATTTCTTGCCCATGACCATTCAGCAAAACATAACGGCAAGCCTTGACTATGATCGGGAAAAATTTGACCTGGCGTTGCAGAAAGCCGAAATGTATGACAAGGTGTATGCCTTGCCAAAGGGCACAGATACGCTAATGGACAGGAATGTGTATAAGGATGCGGTGGATTTTTCCGGCGGTGAAAAGCAAAAGTTGCTGCTTGCCAAGGCTATGTACAAGGACCGCCGATTTTGATTTTGGACGAGCCCACGGCGGCGCTGGATCCGATTGCCGAAAATCAGCTGTACTTAAAATACAGTGAGCTGACCGATGGCAAACTCTCTTTCTTTATTTCCCACCGGCTGTCTTCCACCCGTTTTTGCGACCGGATTTTGTTTATGTCCGGCGGCCAAATCACCGAGATGGGCACCCACGAGGAGCTGATGGCCAAAAAGGGCGCATATTATAAAATGTTTCAGGTGCAAAGCTACTATTACAGAGAACAGGGGGTGGCTGTGCATGCATAACTTTAAGATGATAGGTAAGATGTATCGGGAGATTGCCGGCCTGGACAAAGGTATTCTGCCTGTGGATTTCTTCTGTGCCATTTTGACCGGCGCCAAGCCCTTTGTGAACATTTGGTTTACTGCCAAGATCATCGGTATGATGACCGCCGGTGCGGACTTTAAGGGGCTTTTGGCCTATATCCTTGCGGCTGTGGCGCTTAATTTTGTGCTGGATTACGCAGGTGGTTTTTTATCTGACCTATACGATGTTAAATCCGACCTGCTGTTTAGCAGAGAAAATTTCAAAATGGCGGAAAAGCTGTTTCATATGGATTATGAAAAGCTGGAGGACAACACATTCAGAAAGACGATCCATAAGCACGAGGAGGCGGGCGCCAGCCGGTGGGCGCGGTTTTCGTACTTTATGTGGACCAGCCAGGTGTTTGTTAAGGGCGTGTTTACGGTGGCGGTGTCTGTGGTGATGATCCTGCCGCTTTTGAAAATCGGTTTTACCAAAACCGGCAATTCATTTTTTGAAAGACCTGTCTTTCTGATCCTGCTGATTGTTACTCTGATTGTTATGGCGGCGGTTATGGCGTTGATTGCCGTGCGGATGAACAAGTCGTACCTGGCTGCAAACGAGGCGTATGCCACGCTGGATCGTCTGTTCTATTCGCTCATTGACCTGTTTGCCGATTATAAAACCGGTAAGGAGATACGCCTATACAAAGAGCAGCACTTGATCGGCAAGATCGCAACGGAAAAGATTCTTACTGACGGCGAAAAAACGCTGAAGCAAATTTCTATGCGCACCGCAAAAACCAGCTCCATCGTTGCGGTGATGGGTGCCTTTGTTGCGTTTGGCGTGTATGTTTTTATCGGGGTTAAGGGCAATTTGGGGCTGTTTGACATTGGCGCGCTGGTGATGTACTGCGGCGCTTTTATGCAGATCGTAAACGGTGTTATGCTCATCGCTAACACGCTGGGCAAGCTGGCGGAGATCTTGCCGCTGGCTCGGATTTATTTTGAGATTATAGAGTGCACAGACAGCAAGCAATACGGTACCCGGACCCTGGACGGTGACCGATTTGAGATCGAGTTCAAAAATGTGTCGTTCAAATATCCGGGCGCAAATCAATATGCCCTGGAGAATGTGAGCATTAAAATTGAGAACGGCAGCCATCTGGCCGTGGTGGGCAGGAACGGCAGCGGCAAAACCACCTTTATCAAGCTGATGTGCCGCCTGTATGATGTGACCGACGGCGAAATTCTCATCAACGGCGAAAACATTCAGGCATACACCAAAGAGAGTATTATAAATCTCTATTCTGTTGTTTTCCAGGATTTCAAAATCTTCTCTGTGCCCCTGAGAGATACGGTTTGTGCCGGTTCCGCTTTTGACCGGGACAAGCTGTATGCCTGCTTGGAAAATGCCAATATTAAGGAGAGAGTGGAATGCCTGCCCCATCAGGAAAACACTTATCTTTATAAGGATTTGAACAAGGGCGGCGTAGAGATCTCCGGCGGCGAGGCGCAAAAGCTGGCTCTTGCCAGAGCGCTCTATAAGGACGCGCCGGTGGTGGTGCTGGACGAACCGACGGCGGCGCTGGACCCGATTGCGGAGAACGAGATTTACAGCCGCTTCAATTCCTTTGTGCAAAGCAAAACGGCCATTTACATTTCGCATCGGCTGTCCAGCTGCGTCTTTTGCGATACCATCGCCGTGTTTGATCACGCAAGGCTGGTGGAAAGCGGTACGCACACAGCGCTTTTGGCTGCTGACGGCCAATATGCAGCGCTTTGGAACGCGCAGGCAAAGTATTATGTGTAGCCTGCAGCAGCACAACAATGCCGCTCCCGGCGAACACGAAAAAATGAAGGAAAAAGCAAAAAAACAGACATCCGTGTGGATGTCTGTTTTTTTCTTGCAAAATGCGGCAGCGGTTTTATTGACATCCGTTCAAAAATGTGATTTGATATACACAGAGCGCTTTTGCATTGTAAAGACAGTCGGGGCGCGCACAAAATAGCTTCAGATTGCAAAATGACATTTTGCGACAATATTATGCTTTTGACGGCAGGAGGAGATTTTTATGAATAGAAAGAATGTAGGTATAGCTTTCGGTGCGCTTTGTGGGCTGGCAGCTTTAACTGCAACGGCAGCGGAAATATTCTATGATATCTCAATCAACACGAAATCGCCTATCCATATGAGCAAACTCAACAATTTGGTTCAAAAAGCCACGAATACTGCCGGCAATGAAGAGGAAGCAAGTGCAAAATACAGCGGTATGACAGGCACGCCGGAAATCAAAGAATGGTATGCTACACACGGCGAGGATGTGTATATTCTGTCTGATTCGCTGCGCCTGCACGGCAAACGGTTCAAAAATACCGGCACAAAATATGTTCTCGTATGCCACGGCTACACAAGCAAGGCCAAGCATATGGCCGGATTTGTTCATAAATTTTACACGCTTGGTTATAATGTTTTGGCAGTAGATGCAAGAGCCCACGGCGACAGCGAGGGAACAAAAATCGGTATGGGCTGGCCGGAGCGTATGGATATTATAAAGTGGATAAACCGGATCCTTTCATGGGAGCCGAACGCCCGGATCGTTCTGCACGGTGTATCCATGGGGGCGGCAACGGTTTTGATGGCGTCAGGTGAAGATTTACCCGAAAATGTGAAGGCTGTTATTGCAGATTGCGGCTACACGTCAGAATGGGATGAGTTCCAACGGGAGGCGGATACCCTGCATATTCCGTGGTTCCCTGTGCTCAACGCCACATCGGTGTTGTCCAAGGTGCGTGACGGGTATGATTTTAAGCAGGCCAGCGCCCTTGCACAGGTGAAAAAGAGCCGCATACCAACGCTGTTTATTCACGGCTCGTCGGATGAACTTGTGCCGTACAGTATGCTGGGCGAATTGTATGCGGCTGCAGCCTGCGAAAAAGAGGAGCTTACCGTAGAAGGCGCAGGCCATGCGCTCTCGTCTTCTGTTGCGCCCACGCTGTATTGGCGTACAGTCGAGGATTTTATCGCAAAGTATTTAGATAGGTAAGCTGAATTTATTTGCCATTTATGCGGCAATGTGTAAATATAAACGCCCGGGAGAAGCGGTTGGTTATGGAGGGCGTGCCGGCGTTTGGCGCTAGGATCGTCGCCGATTTGGCAGGTGAAGGATCGCACAGGCAGAGCCTTAAAGGGCGGTGTGGACTACAATGTGTCTTATCCCAAGGGCATGAAAAATGTGGGCAAATACACGGTTAAGGTTACTTTTAAGGAGAATTACAGCGGCAGCAAGTCCCTGACTTATACCATTAACCCCAAGGGTACCGGCGTATCTAAGGTTACTGCCGCCAAGAAAGGCTTTAAGGTCACTTGGAAAAAGCAGAAAACCCAGACCACAGGTTATCAAGTGCAGTACAGCACAGACAAGAACTTTAAGAAAAACAACAAGACCGTTACCATCAGCAAGAACAACACCACCTCTAAGAGTGTGGGAAAGCTGAAGGCTAAGAAAAAGTATTATGTTCGTGTACGCACTTACAAAATCGTCAAATTCGGCGGCAAGAGTGTGAAACTGTATTCCGGTTGGAGCAAGGCCAAGAGCGTGACCACTAAGAAATAATGAAACAAGCAGGCGGTTGTTATCGCCTGCTTTCCTTTTTTTATTTCGCAATCAGCGTTTTATTTTTTAAGACAATGCTGACTCAATGAATGCAACGATTCTATTATATTTAGAATTTTCTATTTTATAATAAATAGGATTTCCTTTATGACAGATATCAAAATAAAAATAATCTTTTTTTAGTGTAATATCCAAAGAATTTTTATCGAGATTTAATGCCTGACCATCTGCAAAAATGAGTCTCAATTTATATTCTCCATCATCAGACATAAGTGATTTTTTACTTTCTAATCCCTTATCATAATCACTTAAATAACTGTTAATATCATCAAGTTTATTTTCATTACATTCTTTAATGGTGTTTACTATCGAAGTAATTACTTCCTTGTCTGTTATAGTGCCTTTCAATAAAGGGCGAATGTCCCGATCCGTAATATTTTCTTCTTCCGGCAATTCAATCGTATAATCATAGAATTCATCTTGCCAAATCTCAATACCAATAATTTCATTATCGCCTTTTGCTGTGTATAAATTTAATAAATCTTCGATCGTATAGTCGGTAGTTAAACCATTCAAGTAGAATATATAATATTCATTATTGGTCTGAACTATAATTAAATGATCACTTTTGGCATATTTATAAACCAACGCTTTATAAAATTTATTGTTTTCAGCTTCTTCAACAGTCATTGGTACATAATTTGACAAGTCATTCGTAAGATTAAAATAATCAAGCGTACATACTAAATCGCCTATTTCAGATTGCTTTAATTCAATAGTATTATTCTTATCCGCTTTCGCATCTCTAAAATAATACTGCGAATAAATCTTGTTATCAATAATAATTTTTTGCGGATATTTAGTGTCTTCTATTTTAATTTTTATCGTCCTATTATCAGTTGAAAAGCCCTTGTTATTTGTTGATGAATGATGTGTAGCTTCAATAGCATCAGAAGAATTATGATTTAAATATTTAACTGTTGATATTGAGGTTACAAGTATCATAAAACAAGCAGCAAATGATAAAGAAGCAACTTTCTTTTTTCTTTGAATTTGATTCTGTTTTGAAATTTCTGATTTAACACCCGCTAATGTTTTTTTATACAAATCATCCGGTAATTTTAATTGATTATTATATTCGGTATAATTCATAATATACTACTCCTTTTCAAGATAGGTTTTCATTTTGCTTTTCGCTCGTAACAAATGAGACTTTACGGTATTCTCATTGCTTTTCATGATTTTTGCTATATTTTTTATTGGAATTTGTTCATAATAAAACAGATAAATTACAAGTCTTTGATTTGCGGTTAATCTTATCATAGCTTCTTCTAAATCTAAATGATTCGTTGTTGCTTTTTCGAATTTATTATCCACGATTTTAATTGTATCGTCTAATTCTAAATTTTGACGTGCTTTTGAACGAAGAACATTTTTACTCAAATTTGCTGTTACTGTAAGAATCCAAGCTTTTTCATGATCCTCATCGTTGAATGTTTTATTAGAAATAAAATATTTAATAAATACCTCCTGAACAATATCCTCAGCATCATCTTTATTCAAAAGAAAATTGTATGCTGTTCTAAAAACGATACCTGCATACTTTTGATATAAATCATCAAAACGCTGATTGTCGAATTCAATTATGGACATATAATGCATCACCTCCTATAAATGAAACACATATTGACTAAAAAAAGTTGCAAAATTTTTTAAATGTATACTGCGATTTTTTAGTAAGGTTATGTGTTTGCATTAAAAACGCAATTCATTACAAAATAGTTATATGAAATTTGGAGTAATGCAAATGAAAACCATTAAAATTATATTAACTTGACCTAATATGAATTGCAAGCAAAAAGCGATCTGATTATTACAGATCGCTTTGGCTTTTTGATGGATAAACAATATAAAAGGCAGGAAATAAGAAAGGCACCGTGAAAAATCACGGTGCCAAAAGAATTGATATTCTTTTTAGTGTAAGACTATGAATTAATCATCACACCAACCATAACAAAACCATTCTAAATCAGCGACATTGTCAATATAGTCTTTGTTGTGCTTTTTAGACTTTGCTATATTTGCCTGATTTGCTTTGTAGGCTTTGTTGTTTGGATTGTGTTGGTTAGCATAATCATCCAACTGCTTTTGTGTATGCGTTTTCGATGATACACCTTTTTTCTTATTTGCCATAGTCTGCTCCTTTCTCCGTAGAACGAAGTGAAAACACACAACATAATAATGCATTAGAATAACCGCTCACCGAGGAGCTTTTTTAAGTCCTTTGGGGTAATTAATACGAACAATAAATAATAAACACCATTCAATGCAACTATTACTATCTACAGTTGTCGGAGTAATTATCAAAAAAGTATGTTCGCTGATTTTTTGATAATTAACATATTCAATATATCACAAAATTCTAAAAATATCAATATCATAAACACAAGCAAAAATAGGGGAAATAAATAAAAAAAGAGCTGAAATTTCAGCTCTTTTTTTGTGGCAGAGGTGTAAGAACCTGAACGCAAGCGTTCAGAACCTTGTTACTCGCTTTGCTCGTAATAAGGATTCGAACCTTAAATGACGGAGTCAGAGGCTCGCAATCTTTTTTCAAAACTGCCTATTTAAGCCATTTTTCAGACTTTGCGTCTCTCAAAAATCTCTCAGGATTTTATTTTTGCTCAGCACGGCAAATTCGTATGAGGAATTGCGAACCTTACACTGAGGTGTCGAAAGAAGTTCTAAATCCACATTATCTTTTACAGTAGGGTAGTGCACCGTTTGGTGACGAAGAATATAAAAGCTCTTCATTTAATTTCACAAACAAAGTGTCATATATGGCGGCAAATAAATACCTAACTTAAACATAATAAGCCTCTCCTTTAATTACACTCCTATTTGTTTTCAAACCAAATATCCATTTTGCTTGACTGAGCTTGTCTTTTGTATTCTGTTTGATTTGATGTGCGGGCAGTCCGTTCGGTGTCAGTTGGTTTTTGGGAAATTTGCCGAGGCTGCTTATTGTTTTGCTGTGCTTGATTTTGAACACTATTCTCTGACGAAGGCGAAGGTGCTTTGTCAAATGTTCTGAGTATTTCTTCAATTTCTTTTTCTTGTTCGTCCATTTGATTTCTCCTTGTTCGATTTTGATTCAACGCTGAAAAGCATTGTGTTGCTGCAGGGCTTGTGATAAAGGTTTTAAGCGTTAAAAACCACCAGATGCAAATCGCTGTTGTATGCAAAGAAAATCCGCAAAAGGCCAAAGAAAAAAGCAGAAAGCAAGGATAAAAAAGAATCCCGATAACATTGAAACGGCAGATGAGAAATCATCTGTCGTTTGTTTTTATCTCTTCAGAAAAGATTCCACCGGTAGAACCGGGGGGGTTCATCAATTGCTAAGCAGTCAAAAGGAGTCAAGACATAAAATCTTGACTCCTTTACTCTTTAGTCGTTCCAATCAGGTGGAGTGACAATCGGTTCATCGCCGCCACCGGATGTCGTAATTACATCAACGGCAGCAAACTTTTGAATGTCTGAATCAGGTTTGATATACTTTTCCTTCATCTTAATACCTCCTTAATTATTTCATATCTAAAATTAAACTGATATGCCGATTATTTGCCTGCATAGGCTTTTGCGGAATTGCCGTAACGCATCATTGCGTCTGTAACTGCTTTTAACTTTGTATCAGTAACAGTTGCGGCATAGGATTCCACACTGTACTTAAGTGTATAGCTGACTTGCTCATCGCCTTTGTATGCAGTGATAAATACTTCATCACTCATTTGATTTGCATAAACACCGTCAAAATAGAAATACCAATAACCGTCTTTGCCTTTTTCAAAATTATCCGGATTTTCGGCATAGGTATATGTCAATGTTCTTGAACCTATTTTTACTTTGAATGAAAGGTCATCAAGAGTAACATTGGTCATATTCAGCGGTATTGCAATTTCAACCGAATTATTCAGCCTTAATGCCGTACCAAACTTTACAAGCCTGTTTTCGCAGGTTTCATAGCTTGCATTCTTTATATTTGTTAAATTCAAATCAGCCGTGCTGCGAAGTGCTTTTTGCTCATCCGTAAGTATATCGGTAAGCAAATTATCGGTTTTATAGTTTTGATATACCTGACAAGCCTCGCCGTAATATACCAAATCCACCAGTAAAGTTTTAAGCTTTGCAGAAGATGTAGGCTTATTTAGCGTTGACTTAATATAGTCGATTGCACTGTATTTATAAGCATTACCGTTATATGTTACACCGTCTTTGACACCATAGAATGTAATACTTACATCATCACCTAAAGCCTGCGGTGAAATACCCGTATAATCAAATATGCAATAAACAATTGAATTTGAAGTTAATGTTTTACCAGACGGATATACTTTTTCGGTTTTACCGTTTCGGGTAAACTCGGCATACACTTCGTCATAATAATCGACTACATCTTTGGTAATGTAAGTTGCAAGGGTGATACTGCTTTCAAGCGACAATGCATTACCTCTGCGACGAAGAAGAGCCGTATTCGGTGCCTCTTTTGTTTCACTTTCACCACAAGCGGAGCAAGTACGAGTCTGCGTGCCGTCTTTATAATCACTTGATGAATTATAAACAGCATCATTATTGTATTTCCAAGCAGACCAAGTGTGAGTGTGTTCTTCGTTTTTATTTTTGTAATAATATGTAACAACCGTTCCGTC